>ERZ1034375.4-NODE-4-length-258365-cov-7.663964_pt1 | contig 258365 bp, 251 predicted proteins | sample MGYA00520585_ERZ1034375 | MGnify/ENA primary metagenome ERZ1034375 (study PRJEB33736, sample SAMEA104288463) | Azolla filiculoides | biome: Urban; feature: water surface; material: ditch water | place: Netherlands | collected 2014 ... | reverse complement strand
CTATCCTCAACGCAATGATCCGTGAGAACCAGCCATGGCAACCAAAAATCACTTGACCGAGTGCACAGTCGCTCACTTGCAAAATCTACGACTTGGCCTGCGTCCAAGACCGTGATTTTGCTTTCTCCCCCGCCAAGGGGGAGAGGGGAGCACGCGGCATCCCTCATCCTCCGTCATCCTCGGGCTTGACCCGAGGATCCAGGATCAAGCCGACGTTCAATCCCCCCAACCGCCCACGAAGGGCCCTGCGTTTGGATACTCGGGTCAAGCCCGAGGATGACGGAGGAGGTATAGACGGATGACGAAGAAGGTCAGATTGGCAATGTGCCACCCGGTTGCCAGCACATTGCCAATAATTCACTATTCACAGCAAGGCCGCGAGACTATAAGGCAGCCTTATTGATTAGTTGATGATCTATCGTCGCGGCCACCCGGCGCGCGCCCGACCTGCATTCTGGTTATTCCGATGAGCCGCATAGTTCCGCTGATTCTTGCCTTCGCCTTCTTCATGGAGATGATGGATTCCACCGTCATCTCGACGTCGCTACCGGCCATCGCCCTGGACATCGGGGTCAGCCCGATCACACTGAAGCTCGCGCTGACATCCTATCTGGTGGCGCTCGGGGTCTTCATTCCGATCAGCGGCTGGATGGCGGACAAGTTCGGCGCAAAGCGCATCTTCCGGCTGGCCATTCTGATTTTCGTGCTGGGCTCCATCGCCTGCTCGTTCTCGTCGAGCCTCGCCGCCTTCGTCATCTCGCGCTTCCTACAGGGCATGGGCGGATCGATGATGACGCCGATTGGCCGCCTTGTTCTGGTGCGCTCGGTGCCCAAGAGCGAATTCGTCTCCGCCATGACGCTGCTGACCATTCCGGGTCTGATCGGCCCGATGGCGGGTCCGCCGCTCGGCGGCTTCATCACCACGTACTTCTCCTGGCACTGGATCTTCATCATCAACGTGCCGATCGGCCTTCTCGGCATCTGGCTTTCCGGCATCTATCTGCCTGAAATTCCCGGACGCGAGGACATGCCAAAGCTCGACTGGCCGGGCTTTTTCCTCACCGGCATTGCCGCATCGGGCATCGTGTTCGGTCTTTCGGTCGTCAGCCTGCCTGCTTTGCCGCCGATTGTCGGCATCGCTGCCACAGTCCTCGGGCTCATCTCGACGGTGATCTATCTCGGGCATGCGCGGCGCATTCCCAATCCGATCCTCAATCCGGGACTTTTCAAGGATCCGGTGTTCAGCCTGTCGATTGCCGGAGCCACGATCTTCCGTATCGCCAATGGCGCGCAGCCTTTCCTCATGCCGCTCATGCTGCAGATGGGCTTTGGCCTCAATCCGTTCCACTCGGGCCTCATCACCTTTGCCGGAGCCTTCGGGGCCATGTCGACCAAGTTTGTCGCCCAGCGTGTGCTTGCCGCGCGCGGCTTCCGCGACACGATGATCATCGGCTCCATCGCCGGCGCCGCGATGATCGGCACGGCCGCATTCTTCACGCCGCAGACACCGATCTGGGTGATGGTCCTGACGCTCTATCTGGCGGGCTTTTGCCGGTCCTTCATCTTCACCTCGTCGAACAGCCTGAACTTCACCTCTGTCAGTGAAAAGGATGCGAGCCAGGCCACCTCGATCAGTTCGGTGTTCCAGCAGATTTCGACGGCGCTCGGCGTTGCCATGGCCGGTCTCGTTCTCGAAACGAGCGGCTGGATGAACGGCACGAAGCTCTCGATCTTCGATTTTCATGTGGCGTTCGCCGTGACCGCGCTGATCTCCGTCACGTCGATCTTCTTCTTCATCCCGCTTCCGCGTGATGCGGGCGCAGACGTCTCGGGCCACGTCGCCCGCCGCAGCGCCTGATGCATGTCACGTTCAATCGGGTTCGATTGAACGGAACGAACATGCATGGATTCAAGCTGTTACAGCGTCCTTTGCGCGCCTGATACGGCGCGCGGCGCTGTAATCCTACGCTTCAGCCTGCTCTGCCGCGTCGTCTTCCTTGCGCCCCTTGAAGCCCTTTGCGAGCAGGAACATTTCCACCGACTCTGCACGCGAGGCACCCGGCTTCACATGCAGGACCTGCTTGAAATTCTGCTTGAGCAGCGTCAGCAGATCGTTCTCCGTGCCGCCCTGGAAGGTCTTGGCAAGGAAATGCCCGCCTTCGGCCAGAACCTCGATGGCGAAATGCGCCGCCACTTCGCACAGATGCATGGTGCGCAGATGGTCCGTCTTGCGGTGCCCCGTCGTCGGCGCGGCCATGTCGGAGATGACGAGATCCGGCGCGCCGCCCAGCGCATCCATCAGCAAGCCCGGAGCCTCGTCCTGCAGAAAGTCCATCTGCACGAAATGCACGCCGGGGATCTGATCCATTTCCAGAAAGTCGATGGCCGCCACGCGGATATCCGAATCGAGCGAACCGGTCACCTTCGCGGCAATCTGCGACCAGCTGCCCGGAGCGGAACCGAGGTCGATGATGCGGCGTGCGCCCTTGAGGATCTGGTGCTTTTCGTCGATTTCCAGAAGCTTGAACGCGGCGCGTGCGCGATAGCCTTCCAGCTTGGCGCGCTGCACATAGGGATCGTTGATGTGGCGCTCGATCCACCGGCGGGACGAGGCCTTGAGCTTGCCCTTCTTCACCTTCTGGCCGATCTTGCGGCCGGTACGGTTCGGGGTCTGGGGAGGCTTGGTCATCGCCGGTCTCCGGAAGTCTGTGTCAGTGGCCGCGCGACGCGGCGATGGCGCAGGCGTCGCCAGACGCCGTCATCCGCCATCATGTCGGTGAGCAGGCCCTCGCGCAGGCCGCGATCAGCCACCCGCATGCGTGGCGATGGCCAGCGGCGGCGGATCGCCTCGAGAATGGCGCAGCCCGCCAGCACAAGGTCGGCGCGGTCGGGACCGATGCAGGGGTTGGAAGCGCGGCTGGCGAAATCCCACGACAGCAGGCGTTCCTGCATGGCGGTCACTTCGCTGTCGCTGAGCCAGAGGCCATCCACCTTGCGGCGGTCATATTTCGGCAGGTCGAGATGAACCCCGGCAAGCGTGGTCACCGTGCCCGAGGTGCCGATCAGGTGGAAGCCGGAGTCCGGGTCTTCCGCAAGTTCGGACACATCCGGACTTTCGAAGCCCGCAAGCATGGTTTCAACCTCGCGCACCATCGCATCGAAAACCGAAGGCGTGACATCGCGTCCACCATGGCGCTCGGAAAGCGTGACGACGCCGACGGGCAGCGAGGTCCAGTGCGTGATGTGGTTGGCCAGACGGTTGGAGCGCGCTTCACCGGTCTTGATAACTGCGATCTCGGAAGACCCGCCGCCGATGTCGAAGAGCACGACGGAGCGCGTCTCGCGCCCCACCAGCGAGGAGCAGCCGGAAACGGCCAGTCGCGCTTCCGTCTCGCGATTGATGATCTCCAGTTCGAGACCGGTCTCCTCCGTCACGCGGGCCAGAAATTCCTCGCCGTTTTCGGCCGCGCGGCAGGCTTCGGTCGCAATCAGGCGGCGCTTGCGGATATTCCGGCTCTCGAGCTTGGTCGAGCAGACGCGAAGGGCATCGACCGCGCGGTCCATGGCATCCTGCGAAAGCCTGCCCGTGGAGCCCAGGCCTTCGCCGAGGCGCACGATGCGCGAAAACGCATCGACGACGCGGAATTGTCCGGGGCGCGTCGGCTGGGCGATGAGCAGGCGGCAATTGTTCGTGCCCAGATCCAGCGCAGCATAGAGATCGTCGCTGAACGGCTGACCCGCAGGCGCGGACACGGCAATGCGCTGGGGCGCAGTCTCCCTGACGGATGGTTTTGCGGGCTGGACGGCAACGCTCGGCTGCGGCTGTCCGATCGGCTTGCCCTGGGGTGAGCGCCCACCGCGTTGCCGACGCTTGCGGCCGTGTGGCTGATGCGCGTCCGCAGCGCGGACCTTGTCATCGGCGACAGTTGCAGGCGGGGGCGCGCCATGGGGTTTCTTGCGCCGGCGCTTCTTCTTGCGCGGCGCATCCATGCGGGATGCGTTTATCGGACGTTCTGCCCCGCCGGCCTCGGCGGATTTCTGGCTGGGTTGCACCTGCGCAGTCTCGCCAAGGGCCTTGTTCTTGCCCTTTCGTCTGCGCCTGCTGCGCCGGGAATTTGACTTCCCGTCGTTGCCGCCAACCTCGAACGCCCCCTCGGATGACGGCTTGAGGCCGTGAGCGGGGTCTTCCACTGTCTATGTCCATTCAGCCGCGCGTTTCCCGTATCTCCGGGCCGCAAGCAGGCTACTGTTCGGTTTCGTTGAAACAATTGTAACAGCGGGCGACCTTTTCGCCAAACGTTTTTCACGAACCGTGCTGAAAGCCCGCTTTCCCGCGCTTGCGAAAAAAAATTCAAATCAGGTATTTGCAGCAGCCGATCTTTTGGTTATAAGCCCGCTCACCGACGCGGTCGAAAGACGGCGCAACCGCCGCAAGGCTGTTGGGGAATAGTTCAACGGTAGAACGACGGACTCTGACTCCGTTAATCTTGGTTCGAATCCAGGTTCCCCAGCCAATTTTTCCTAAAAGCCCTTGATTTATTGATTTCCCAGTCGTGCCGGATAGCGTTTTGGCGTCATTGGCAAACATCCGGGCGCACTCACTGCAGCTTGCTGGCAAACTCTGAGATGAGTGTCGCGGTGTGGTCCGGCGTTTCAATCTGCGGGATGTGGTTGACATTGGGTAGAACGGAAAGTGTGCTGTTTGGCAGCAATCTGTGCAGTTCTTCTCCCTGCTGAAGCGGTGTGACGGTGTCGTCCTGCCCCCAGATGAGCAACACCGGGCGCGTGAAGCGGCGGTAGTTGTCGCGATTGGCCGATAAAGCGTTGCTCTCGTCGCCGAAAAGGCCGCCTAGATACCATCTGCGGACCGCTTCGGTCGTTCCCTGGACCTCAAAGGCCTGGCGGTAAAGCGCGACAAGTGCATCGGTCGCGACCGAGGGATCCTTCACAAACGACCGCAGTCCAAAACCCGTTGTCATGGGGTTCGTGAATGTCGATGCAATGAAGGCATTCCCGGCGATCGGAAGATCGACGAGCCTGCCTAGCGGCTTGTCGGGGCGGGGATTGTCAAGGCGAACCGCCGGGTCAAGCAGAATGAGGCCATTGAGCCTTCCGGGATCGAGGAAGGCGGCTTCGATCGTTCCTCCCCCGCCGAAAGAATGCCCGACGAGGATAAACCTTTGAATGTTCATTGCATTGGCAAAAGCCAGGATGCGCCGTGCCAATGCCGATCTTGAATAGTCGCCATCACGTGGACGACTGCTATACCCGAAGGGTGGAAAATCTGCTGCAACAACACGGTAGCCCTTTGCCGCCAGTTGCTCCGCGACGGGTGTCCAGGTCTTTGACCAGGCAATGGTGCCGTGAACGAGGATGATGGCGGGCCCGTTTTCCGGTCCCCAGGCTTGATAGTGAATATCAAGTCCATCCGCCTCGACATAGGATCCAGGCATGCCTGACCTTCCGGGCGCAAGTTTTTCTCTTGATGTCACAACGACCAGAAATGCGGTCGGAATGCCGATCGCCAGGATGACAAGTGCCAACAGAAGCCGGACAATCCAGCGGCGAAACGTCGAGGCTTTCATGAGGGTGTCGGTTCCTTTGCTGGTCGCAGCGACAGGCAGCCGCTCTTTCGAATCGGCAACACGAGAAGCGTACCGGCGCGATAGAGCCGGCGGACGTAGTCAGGATTTTCGCTCGTCACCACTGCGGTTGTCTTGTCCCAGCGCAGCACGCGGATATCGTCCGGCATGCCTGTCGGAAAGCCGGCCGGAGGAAGGATGAGCAATGCCGCCGGAGCCTGCCCGGTCAAGGCGAAGACTGCCGCAAAGAGAGCAAAGACGGCGGTCAGCAGCGTAGCAAAACAGGTCGCTTTCCCCGCCACTGATGTGAGAAACCGTTCCACGCGGCGCCTCAATAATCGAAGATGTGTTCGATCCCGGGATCGGCAATCGGCGTCTGTCGCAGGATGTCTCCAAGGTCGCTGACCTTGACGGAGAGCAGGGCGCGGTCATTGTCGAACCCGGTGCGGGCGAAGCGGGCAATCATCTCGCCACGTTGAAGCAGCGACGGCGTTTCGCCCTTCGGCACGGTGACCGACAGCATGATGTCGTCATTTCCCGCAATCTCGCGGATCGTCCCGCCCGCTTTGGCAATGTCCGCCAGGATATGAGTGAAGGTGTCGTAGCGTGGCGTTTCAATGAGGAGACTATCGCCGAGATTCGAAACGATGCGAATTTCTTTCATCGACGAAAGCGTTTCGGCGCTGATGCCGGACACGACGGAGAAGATGGTGAGCTTGGCCTGTCCCGCCACATCAACGGCATTTGCGATTGCGCCCGCGTAGGCGATCTTGCCCTTCCATTCCGTGCCAAGCGCCACCCGGCGCTCCCAACCCCGCAATGAGCCATCGGACGGCGCGGCCTGAAGCGCATCAAGGGATTTCCGGAACGGATATTTATACCAGGGCACCTGCCGCAAGAACGCTGCGTAATCGATGGCCATGTCACGGGCCACAATATCCTGCGGTGTCTTTTGAGGGCCGCGCAACCACGCAGTCAGCCGCCCGATCGTATCCTCGTAGGCAGCCTTCAAACCCATTTCCAGCGTGAAGCTCACGCCGATCGTCGCGATCGTCAACCGTGTATCAGTGTCGGCGCCGCCATGAGCATCGGCGGTGCGGGTGAGTGCACAGTCTGCCTGCCAAAAGCCTTTCACGCTGTCCCAATAGCCGAACTGGTATTCGTCGCCCTTCTTGAGCGTCTCTGCGAGCCCGTCATAGGCGTAGACGATGTGCCATTCCGGATAGGTCAGATAGGTATTGGCCTCCGCCCGGCGCAGATCTTGGTCCTTTATCAGCGACGCGAATGTTTGCGGCTTCAGGTCGCCATGGCAGAAGGTCTCGACATAGGCTGCCGGACTGATCAATCCCAAAATGGCCAGGATGATCAGGCCGACGACAAGTGCCAGGCCCTTCAGAACGCGGCGCATCAGCGCGCCTCTCTGGCGAAGAGGTAGCTGGACAGAATGGCCGCGCCACCCAGGAACAGATGCGGCAGGTTTGCCAGGATCTTGAATCCGAAGGGCAGGTCAACGATGCCGTAGTTGATGATGCCAAGATCGAGATAGCCGGAGCCGGTGATCAATCCCAGCAAGCCATCTGTGAAATAGAGCAGGCCGAAATAGAAGAGGAAGATGCGTGACGCACGTGCCGAAGTTGCTGCGGCTGCTGCAGCCCATAGTGCGGAGGCGAGATGCAGGCTGTCATCGTAGATGTCGAGGGAAAAAATGCCGAAGGCGCGGCCTTGCGCATCCGTGAGCCCCGGAATGTAGTTGAGTGCTGCGGCAAGAAGCAGCGCGATGGTATAGAGGCTGGCGATCAGGCGAAGTTTGGACATGTTCAGCCTCAGACCTTGGAGAGATAATTCTGCCAGAGACCGTTGCGGAACAGAAGCCCCGGATCGGCCTTTCGCTTGAAGGTGACAAACTCGCCGAAGCGCGGGTAGGCCCGTTGCAACTGGTCAAGGCGGGCATGGGGCCGGTAGGGCAGATAATAGCTGCCGCCGATGCCGATGACACGCTCGATCAGCGCTTCGGTCATCCGGGCCATATCGGCCTCGCCACGAACCGTCTTTTCCTGCGAGAACAGCATGACGGCCGCAATCCGCGGTTCGCCGGCATAGGCAAGCACGCTGTCATGATCGGTATTCACATAGCGCAACGTGATGTTGAGCAGCTGCTGATACGAGGCCGGGATGACGTCCTTGCAGGCATCGACGAATTCCGCAAACCGCGAGGGCGCGACGAAATATTCGTGAAGAATATCCGTTCGGGTAGGGTCGCGGTCGTCCAGCGTGATGACGGGTTCATTCATCAGGCCGTTACGGGTTGAATTGGCGGCAATTGAAGGATTGACCACCGCCTCTGTCCACCAGCGGACATGCTTGACCTGGTCGGATTCAAGTTGGGCGCGGAAGATGTCGCGCGCGACATGACTCATGAAGCCGGAACCGGCAGCAGGAGGAATGTTCGACTGGTCTGCGACCGGGCGGTAGGTGATCAGCAGGGCGTCGTCCAGGAAGCGGTCGAGCGAGACATCCATGCGGCCATAGGCCATCTGGATTGAACGATCGCTGGCCAGCGTCTCGGCAAAGCGCTTGCCCAGTTCGTGGCCGGGCAGGCGCTCGAACGTCGGTTGCAGAAGCGCGTTTGGCACCATGTCGAGCTCAAGCTCGGTGATCACGCCGAGAAGGCCATAGCCGCCCATGGCGTGATTGAAGATTTCAGCATTTTCAGAGCGTGAACACGTCAGCAGCGAACCATCTGCGGTCAGAAGCTTCATGGAGCGAACAGTTGAGCCGCAAGCGCTGAACGGCACGGGCCAGCCATGCGCATTGACCGAGAAAGTGCTTGCAACGCCGAAATCGTTGTTCGATTGCATGACGGCGGGCGAAAAGCCGATCTTGTCGAGCTTGGCGATGACCGTTGACCAGCGTGTTCCCGCCGCGACGCGGTAGGTTTTGGCTGCCGCGTCGGCTTCAAGCCATTCCTGGTTGAAGGTGAGGACGCTGCCATCCCTTGCAAGGCTTTGGCCGCCCATGGAATGGCGCGCGGCGCTGGCCACGAAAGGTCGTCCGGCCGCCTTCGCGTCTACCAGTTCCTTGCGGATGGCCTCGATGACCGTCTCATCGGGAGACTGGGAAAATGTCAGGTGTTTTTGAACCGGCGTCGGCGACAGTTCGCTGGCGTCGTTCAAGACCGTTTTGCCGCCGGGATCGCTGGCGGCGGGATAAGCCGGGCCGGGATCGTTTGTCGACACCGCCATGAAGCGTCCGGCAACTGCGCCTGCTACCGCCGCTCCGCCCACCAGAAAAGCGCGCCGCTTGATCCCGGGTGTCTTTTTGCCCACCTCTTGTGTCCCGTTTTCCATGTCCCGCCTCGGTAATGTCGCAAACCTGTTCAGGAGTAATCTCAACCAGCAGTTTATTAAGTTGGGATTAAAAACACGCGCACAATGCAAGCAATGATCTCGAATGTGCTCAGGAGTTTTTTGGGTCGGTCGGCTTTTACTACGCCTGCTCGGGATAGGAAGAATCGGTCCGGGACATCGCTTCGCCTCCGCGCTTCGTATATGAACAAGGTCATCGATACCAAAACAACCGCATTGATCATTCATGACCCACTGGAAAGTTTGAGACCATGAAGAAAGTCTTCCTTGTCACAGGCACGTCAACCGGCCTGGGTGTGGCCATCGCGGTTCAGGCCGCCGCTGCCGGGCACACCGTCTATGCCACCATGCGCGATTGCGAGAAACGTGGCGTGCTGGACGAGGCCGCAGCCGGGGCCGGAGTGTCGCTGGACGTGCTCCAGCTTGATGTTCAGGATACGGTTTCCGTCAACGCAGCGGTCGATACGGTCATCGAGCGCGAGGGGCGCATCGATGTCCTCATCAACAACGCAGGCATGGGCTATGTCCGCAGCCTGGAACAGGCGGATGTGGCGGATATTCAGAGGATCATCGATATCAATTTCATGGGCGTCATCCGATGCACCAAGGCAGTCATGCCGCATATGCGCAAGGCGCGCGCAGGCCATGTCATCAACATCAGTTCGATCGGAGGCCTGGTCGGCCAACCCTTCAACGAGATCTATTGTGGTGCGAAATTCGCCGTTGAGGGACTGACCGAGGCCATGGCGAGCTATATCACGCCGGCCTTCGGCATCAACTTCACGGCTGTCGAACCGGGCGGCATTTCGTCCGAATTCGCCAACACGGTGCTCAATCACGTTTCCCGGACCGGTGGCATGCTGGAAGACGAATACCTACCGCTGCTCAAGAGCTATCTCGGTGGCGCGCGGAGCCGGCAGGAGGAAGGCGTCTATCAGACACCCGACGAGGTGGCGAAAGTGGTCATGCATGTTGCAGCGTCCGAAGCGCCGCCTGTCCGCATCAGAACTTCGGAGTGGTCGGAAGCGTTTACTAAGCTGAAAACCGGCATGGACCCGGATGGTTTAAAGCAGCAGAAGGCCCTGATCGAGAGGTTTATGGCCTGACTCGCCCACGACCCGACCGCGTGAGATTGGTTGACAACGTTTGGTGATGACATGAAACAGCGCGAAATTGACATTCACGTGGACCAGGTTATCGAGATGGCCTGGGCGGATGATGTTTCATTCGAGAAAATTCGAAGAGAAACCAGCCTCAATGAAGCCGATGTGATCAAGATCATGCGCGGACACCTGAAGGCGGGCAGCTTTCGCTGTTGGCGAAAACGTGTCTCCGGGCGCCTGTCCAAGCACGAGAAGCGGGCAAGACTGTTGAACACGCCCGCGGAGTGAGGCCACGTTGCGGGCAAGCCCGGACGTGGCCATTTGCTGCGCAGTGCACGCCTAAGCCGGGCGCTTGGAGCGCCGCTCTATGTCTATGTTTTTACGCAATTCCTGACGCGAAACCGGTTTCCACTTTCGCTGGAATTGCTCTGATACCAACGATCATTGATAGGAACTCATTTGACCGGAGCGATTTTGGTTTCCGGCGAGGAGAAAACCACAGCTGGGCCAAAAGGCCCAGAGCGGATTTTCGACGACGTCCGGGAGGTAAAAGCGCCCGGCCCTGAAGGGGTGGCACGGAAATCGGCCACCGGAGGGCGTCGAAATCCTCGACCGATGCAGGAGCATCGCGTCTCGCGGTATTCTCCTACCCGGATGACCGTTTCCAGGCCATCAAATGAGTCCATATCAACGATCGTTGGTATGAGTCTTTTTGTTTGAAGCACAATCTTGTCGATACTCGTTTCCCTCCGGTCGGATTATGTTCAGGTCGTCACGTCAGGCAGGGCATACCAGTCGGGTTTCGAGGTCTCCCAGAGGTTCTTGATGATCGACTTGCCGGTTGCGCCTTCGATCAGCCCTGCCGATATCAGCCAGCGCCCGGCCGGGGTTACTTCCTTCAGGACGCGGCTTCCGCATGTGCTGCAAAATGCGCGGCGCGATGTTTCCGAAGACTGGTACCACACCAGCGCGTCACCGCCTTCAAGGCTCACATCATCGACAGGCGCGGCAAGGAAGGCATTGAAGTTGCCGTGCATTTTGTGACAGTCAGAGCAATGGCAGGCAAGGACACCTGCTGCCGACTGCGGCAGGGAAAACCGGACCTTGCCGCAATGGCATCCACCGTGAAGCCTGTCACTCATCATTGTTCTCCTTCGAAGTTATGGCGGCCAGTGCCCATTTCCGGCCTTTGCCGCGCAAGAGCGCCTGATTGATCCAGACCATGGCGAATGGCTCCAGCAGACGGGAGCGGGTTATGTCGCCGGCGTCGAGCGGGTCGAACCCGAGGTCGACAAGCAGCTTCGCGACAGCCGCCTTCGCGGCCTCGTCGTTGCCCGCCATGAACATGACCGGCCGGTGGGGCAGGCCGCGATTGTTTGCCATCATCTCAGCGCCAACCTGGTTCAGCGTTTTCACGACGCGGGCGGAACCGAGCCACCCCTGAACGATCTCCCCGACCGATGTGTTGTGCCCGATGGTCAGGCCAAGCGCCCCATTGACCATCCCGAGCGGGTTCATGCAATCAATCACGATCTTGCCGGAAAGGTCACCCAGCGCCTTCGTGGCCTGTTCAGCCGCCGCCCATGGCAGCGCAAGAATGATGATGTCTGCCCCTGCTGCGGCCTCGTCGGGCTTGGCAAGGCCGGCATCTGCGGCCGCGGCGGTGGACATGATATCTGCTGCGTGCGGGTCGCGCGTGCCGAGCACAACACTGTGCCCCTTGCCCTTGAGGCCGCGGGCGATCGATACGCCGACAACACCTGTTCCGATGATTGCAATATGCATGGCGCCACTCCGGTTGCTGTTGTGCCGTCATAGTGCTACAGCCTCGACAACTTCGGGAAAAGTGAAATTGGTTCATGACTGATATCGATGAAATCAAATTGAGAAGGCTGGACCTGACGGTCCTTCTTGTCTTTCTCAATCTGATGCGCGACCGCAAGGCGGTCCTTGTGGCCAACCGGATGGGTCTGACACAATCCTCGATAAGCCATGCATTGAAACGGCTCCGCGATACATTCGATGATCCGCTGTTCCTGAGAAAGCCGCACGGCATGGAGCCGACAGCCGTTGCCATCCGGCTGGAGCCTGAAATCAGGAGAGCCGTTGATGCATTGAATGGTGCGCTCGCGGCACCGCTGATCTTCGATCCGGCAGATGCCACCGGCACGCTGAGGATCGGTTCCTATGACAGCGAAATGGCGGTTCTGGTTCCACAACTTGTCTCCCGCATTCAGGCCGAAGCGCCGGGATTGAAGATCAGCGCGCGAGCCCTTGGCCGCCGTGATGCGCTCGATGCGCTTGAAAGCGGTGATATCGACATGGCCATCGGCTTCTTCTGGGATCTCTCACCGGCCTTTCAGGCCGAGCCGTTGCATGGCGAAACCTATCTCACCGTGGCCCGTGCGGGTCACGCCGTGTTCAGGGGAGGCTTCGATCTCCCGCGGTTCCTGGCTGCGTCGCATCTGGTTGTGTCGCCTGCGGGCGATCTTTCGGGCATCGTCGACAGGTCGCTCGAGACGCTCGGAATGACGCGCAGGGTTGTTTGCGCAATCCCGCAGTTTTTCCCGGCGCTTGCGACGCTTGCCTGCACCGATCTCGTCGCAACCCTGCCTGCCACGCTCGTGCGGCAGTTCGCGGGGGCATTCGGCCTGGAATTTCGAGACCCGCCACTGGAAATCCGCAGCTTCACGATCTCGCTGGTGCGCCATCGTCGCAACGAGAAGAACCCGATGCTCGATTGGATCGGCCAGGTCATGCGTGGCTCTGTGCGCGCGATTTAGTCTTTGGTGCGCTCGCGCTTTTTCATCGGTTCGAGTGGGCCAAGCGCGTCGAGATAGTCGCAAGGCTGGCCCGGCGCATAGACATCAAAGTCCACCGGCCGGTCACGCCAGGATTTCAGCACCTGGCCCAGGCCATTGGCGCCGTCCCGGCGCGACTGGCGCACAAGGCCCAGATCGATCATGACGGGGAAGATCTCGGGGACCTGTCCGGCCTGGTAGACGGCGTTGCCGGTCGGGTCTGCCACCAGCGATCTGCCGTTGCCACCGCCGTCCAGTCCGTTGACGTCCACCACATAGCATTGGAACATGGCCGCCGTTGCCTTTGAGATCGCGTTTTCGGCGGCGCGGTCCGTGGTGCCAGTGAGTGTCGGATGGATCAGCACCTCGACACCCATGCTTGTCAGCGTCCGCATGATCTCGGGAAACCAGATATCGTAGCAGATGCTGAGCCCAAACCGGCCGACACCGGGCACATCAAAGGCCAGGAAGCTGCTGCCGGTGGCAACACCCGACTCGAACGGCCTGAACGGAAACATCTTGTCATAGCGCCCCTTGATCAGGCCGTCCGGGCCAATCACGACGGCATGGTTGAAGACCTGCCCCTCGCGCCGAACGTAGAACGATCCCGGGATGATCCACACAGCGTGCCGGGCCGCAAGGTTCTGGAAGACCTCGATGTCTTTCGAAGGATCGGTCGAGATGCGTGATTCCAGCGGGCCATGCATGGCGAGTTCCGAGAAGACGATCATGTCCGTGCCGGGAAAGAGCGACATGATTTCGCTGACCTTTGCCCGCATGGCCGGGATATTGTCCTGCGTCAGGGAAACCGGCATCTGTACGCCGGTCACCAGAAAGCGCTCGTGTTCTCGCTGATTGACCATTGTCATCGTCCTAATTTTCCTGCGTTTGCTGACCGGACCGACCATACTGAGCCATGATCGACATCAGGCGTGCGGTATCGATGCCCGGGCAGACATAGCCCTGAGGCTTGAAGGTCGGCACGTCCTCGCCGGCGACGATTGCGTTGATCACGCTCTCGTCGACGGCCTCGACGGCGGCCTCATAGAAGGGATCCAGTTCTTCCCAGTTCAGCGCGTGGCGGGTTATCACCGGCCCCGCATGCAGGCTGTCGGGCATGCTGTCGGCGATCGAGAACGCCAGGAAGATATCTCCGGATCCATTGCCGCCCGGCGAGCCGGAGCGGCCGATACCGATGGAGGCGCGTTTTGCGAGCTGGCGCAGAATGGCGTCCGACAGGGGTGCATCGGTGCCGATGACGACGATGATCGAGCCTGTTTCCTTGTGGTCATGCCAGCCCTCGGCCATCTCGCGGCCAACGGGCACGCCGAGGACGTTCAGCCAGGGACGTACGCCATAATTTGCCTGAACAAGCACACCGATCGTGTAGGTCTGCCCACCGATCTCGATCGTGCGTGACGACGTGCCGGTGCCCGCCTTGAACCCGTATGCAATCATGCCGTTGCCGCCGCCAACGGAGCCTTCTTCCACCGGGCCAGAGCGCGCGGCATTGAGTGCGGCGACCGCGTGTTCGGGTTTGACGAACATCGCGTTGATGTCGTTGAGGCACCCGTCATAGGTCTCGGCAACGATCGGCATGGCCCAGGCATGCTCCTCGCGAAAATGCCTGGCATAGGTCTCGATCATCCACTGGGTGGCGCCGGTGTGAACGGCCCCGACGCCATGCGTATTGGTGATGCAGATAGGGCCGACAAAATAGCCCGCATCGTTGATCCAGTGCACGCCGGTCATCTCGCCATTGCCGTTGAGCGTGTGGAAACCAGCCCACACGGGCGAAGGGCTATCCTTTTCAACCCGCGGAATGATGGCGGTCACGCCTGTGCGCATGTTCCTGGCCGGATCGGTGAGGGTGGTGAAGCCGACCAGAACGCCAGGCACATCCGTAATGGCGTTGTTGGGCCCCGGCGTGCCGGGAAACGGCAGGCCGAGTGCGCGGGCGCGAGGTTTGGTCATGCGATTTTCAGTCCTGTGTTTGCAATCTTCAGCTTTGGTGCGGCGTCGAGAAGCGACTGGGTATATTCGGTGCGAGGATGGCGCAGCACATCGATGCTTCGTCCGTATTCGACCAGCTTGCCGTGCTGCATCACGGCAACATCCTCACAAAGGTGACGCACCACGGCGAGATCATGCGAAATCATGATCAGCGTCAGTCCAAGTTCGGATTGCAGGCGCGCAAACAGGCCAAGAATCTGGGCCTGGATCGACACATCCAGCGCAGATGTCACTTCATCGGCGATCAGGATGTCGGGTGACATGGCGAGCGCCCGGGCGATCCCGACGCGCTGGCGCTGACCGCCGGAGAGCTGCCCCGATTTCCGGCGTAGCAATTCCACTGGCAATTCCACGGTCTTCATCAGCCATCTGACGCGCTCAGACACCTCGGAGCGCGCGCAAAGCTGATGGGCGATGAACGGTTCGGCAAGTGTCTGCTCGATGGTATAGGCCGGATTGAGGGACAGGTAAGGGTCCTGGAACGCCATTTGAACAACGCGCGCACGGCCCTGCTTGTCCGACGGGCCATCGATGCGGATCGTGCCCTGGTTGATGGGCACCAGCCCGACGATCGCACGCGCCAGCGTGCTTTTGCCCGATCCGGACTCGCCAACAATTCCAAGCGATCCACCGCGCCGTACCGACAGGCTGACGTTGTCGACAGCCTTCACGACATGGGCCGGTGTGCCTGTCATGAAATCGCTCAGGCGGCGAGGGGCGGCAAATTTGACGGACAGATTCTCGATCGAAAGGATGTCCGCACCGCCGGAACGGGTCGGTGCGCGGTCCGGCAGCAGGGAGGGTTGCGAGCGGATCAGGTTGCGCGTGTATTCGGCCTTCGGTGCCGTCAGGATTTCTTCCGTCGTGCCGGTTTCGACGATGGCGCCATCCTTCATCACGATGATGCGGTCGCAGACATCACCGATCACGCCAAGATCATGCGAGACAAGCACGACGGTCAGATTGCGCTCCTTGCGGATCGTGCCAAGCAGGGCAAGGATCTGTGCCTGAACCGTCACGTCGAGGGCGGTCGTCGGCTCGTCGGCGATCAGCAGGCCCGGTGAACAGGCAAGCGCGCCCGCAATCATCACGCGCTGGCGCATGCCGCCCGAAAGTTCGTGCGGATAGGCCAGTGCGCGCCGCTCGGGATCGCGGATTTTCATGTCGTCCAGCATGCGAACGGCCTGGGCTTTCGCCTCCGCGCGCGGCAGCTTTCGGTGGATCATCAATCCCTCCGCAACCTGTTCGCCGATCTTCATGATGGGGTCGAGATGGGTGGACGGATCCTGGAAGATCATCGCGGCCTTTTCGCCGCGAAACCGGTTGAGTTCCGTCGCCGACATGGCGAGCACATCCGTGCCCTCATGCAGAATGCGCCCGCTGGTGACGCGTGCATTGGGGGCCAGCAGTTGCAGCAGGGCGCGGCAGACGACAGATTTTCCAGACCCGGACTCACCAACAATGCCAAGGGCTTCACCACGCCTGATGTCAAATGACACACCTTTGACGGCATCTACCTGCCCGTGGCGGGTGTCAAACGAGATGCGAAGGTCTTCAACGGAAACGAGATTGTCCATGTCAAGCCTCCGGATCCAGGACCTTGGCAAGCCCGTCGGCGACAAGAGACAGGCCGAAGGCGAGCGTGCACAGGGCGATGCCTGGATAGACCGAGATCCACCACGCGGAGCCGAGGTAGGTCCGGCCCTCTGCGATCATCACGCCCCATTCGGGCGTTGGCGGCTGCACGCCGAGACCCAGAAAGCCGAGAGAGGAGCCAAGGACGATGGTCAGAACGGCATCGGTCATCAGAAAGACGCTCGACGGAATGATGGCATTGGGGAATATGTGGCTGAACATGATGCGTCTTCTGCGGTAACCCAGAACCCGTGCGGCAAGCACGAAATCCGCGTTGGTCAGGACCACGGTTTCGGCGCGCACAAGTCGGGCATAGGTGACCCAGTTCACCACCGTCAGCGAAATGATGTAGCTCTTCAGTCCCGGCCCCATGATCGCAACGATGGCGATGACCAGCACGAAATAGGGAAACGAGATCGTGACCTCCAGAATGCGCATCAGAAGCGCATCGAGCCAGCCTCCGGCATAACCTGCCAGCAGGCCGATCGCGGTCCCGAGAATGAACGGACCTGCGACCCCCGCCAGCGCCATGATGAGATCCATCCTGGCGCCATACAGGATACGCGCCAGAACATCGCGACCCACGGCGTCGGTGCCAAGCAGATGCGTGGCGGACGGCGGCAGAGATGCATTCATGACATCGATCTTGATCGGATCGAAGGGGGTGATCACACCGGCAAGCACCGCAGCGAGAACCCAGGCGAGCGCGATGGCAAGACCGAAGACGAGCGACCCCGGGGCTTCCCGGCGCAACCAGAGCAGGGCGTTGTTCATGTCTTTATCCTCGGATCCAGCAGGGCCATCACGATGTCGACGATCAGGTTGGACAGCACGATGCCGAGCGCCATGACGATGGTGACGCCCTGCACGACGAGATAATCGCGACTGAGCACCGAGCGCACGAGGAGCAGGCCGAGACCCGGTATGTTGAACACATTCTCGATCACGACGGTTCCGCCGATCAGGAAGGACGCGACGACGCCGAACAGGCTGATCGTGGGCAGAAGCGAATTCCAGAACACATGCCGCCAGAAGACCGTGCTTTGGGAGACGCCTTTCGAGAGCGCGGCAATGGCATAACCTGCAGTCATCTGCTGGATCAGCGTCGCCCGAAAGTTTCGTGTCAGAACCGGTGTGACCGAAATGGCGATGGTCAGGGACGGCAGGAACAGGTGGTAGAGATTGCCCACCAGACTGTCTGCATATCCCGAGACGGGAAAGATCTTGAATGACAGCGAAAATGCCAGCACCAGCAGCAGGCCTGCCACATAGGACGGCACCCCGACGCCCACCACGCAGATGATCCGGATCGTCTGGTCGATCCAGCCGCCCTGGTTGCGTGCCGCAAGAACGCCTAGCAGGAGCGTGAGAACAACGGACAAGGTCAGCCCGTAGACGATGATGTAAACGGTTGGCCCCATCCGTTCGACAAGCATCGGCCCGATGGCCGAGCGATAGCTGATCGACTGGCCGAAGTCCCCCGTCAGCACATTCCGGATGTAGTAGAAATATTGCAGCAGCAACGGCTTATCGAGGCCATAGCGCTCGCGAACGAGGGCAATGGCCGCATCGCCCGCCTTGGGACCGAGCAGCAGGCGCACAGGATCGCCGGGTGTCAGCTGAAGCAGCACAAAGCTGATCAGGCTGATCCCGAACAACACCGGTATCAGCTCGAAAGGCCTTCGCAGGAGAAAGGCAAAGCGCGTCATCGGAAGCTACCTTCGCAGAGAAGAATTCAGGTCTGAGGCAGGGCCTCAATGAACATGCCGGAAATGGATGGCGATACGATCATACACGCGAAGCCATGGGCTGCGGCGCCGGAAATGAACAACCGGCCGGGCTGATCGTCCTGGCACCGGAGACATCTGGCTGGGCTGCTTCTCGCACCCAACCAGATGTTCTCCAACCGGTCCAAAGCTCTGCGATCAGGCCTTGAGATCTGCCTCGTCGATCGCGGCATATTGCGAGCCAAGGTCAAAGACCAGGCCGGTAACCGCCGCCGAGCGGGCGCTTGTCCAGCTCGGGTGATAGAGAGCGACCTGCGCCACTTCATCGACGCAGATCTGCTGGATCTTGCTATACATCTCCGCTCGCTTGCCCTCGTCGGCCTCGCCTGCGGCCTTGTCGATCAGGCTGTTGACCTCGTCATTGTTGTAGCGCGTGTAATAGGACTTGTTGGAGCCCGCACCCCAGACGCACCAGCGGACGGCGTTATCCGGGTCGGTGGTTTCGTTGTACCACCAGTTGAGCTGTGCCTGGTAATCACCTGCGACCAGCTGCGTCCAGGCCTGGCCCGGATCGATGGCATTGACCGTCACGTTGATGCCGATCTCTGCCAGCTGCGCCTGAATAAGCACGGCCGTCTTGTCCTCGTCCGTCGTGCCGGCATTGGTGAGCAGCTTGAAGGAGGGGTCTGCGACGCCCGACTTGGCAAGCAACGCCTTGGCCTTTTCGACATCGCGCGCAATGACCTTGAGGTCCTTGTCGAAGAAGTTGAGCTTCGGGCTGAAGATGGACGATGCAGCCGTGCCATAGCCCGCCGTGACCGCATCGTTGATCTGCTGACGATCGATGCCGAAGCTGACGGCCTGCCGGAAGGCAAGGTTGTCGAACGGCGGCTTGGAGTGGTTGATCAGCATGTCATATGTGGCGCTCGACGGTTCCGAGACGATTGTCACGCCTGCGGCCTCGAGTTCCTTCATGCGCGCGAATGGCACGCCCATGCTGACATCAAGCTCACCGGCCTGAACCATGGATATGCCGGTGTTGACGTCCGGCACGAAGATGAACTCGATCCCTTCGAGATGCGGCAGGCCGGGCCTGTAATAGTGTTCATTGCGCGCCATGATCACGCGGTCGCCGGTCTTCCACTCGACGAATTTGAACGGTCCGGAGGTGACCTGCGGCTTGGTGGCGAATGCATCGTCCCCCATGGCCGTCACGACCTTCTTGGAGACAATGCCGCTGTTCCAGATTTCGCAGAGCTTGAGGAAGGGCGGGAAGGGCCGGTCGAGGCCGAACTTGACGGTGAGCGGATCGACGACATCGATCTTGGTCAGCGGCTGGAAGGGCGCCGCATAGACCGTGTCCTTCTGGAAGCGCATGCGGTTGTAGCTGAAGGCCACATCCTCCGCAGTCAGCGGGCTGCCGTCGGAGAACTTGAGGCCATCCCGCAGCTTGAACGTATAGGTCAGGCCATCGCTGGAAATCGTCCAGCTTTCTGCAAGACCCGGACCAACCTCGCTCTCATCGGCATTTGCCTTCAGGAGGCGCGCGTAAAGCATGCCCTGGCTGATGATGTCGGGAGCAAAAACGGTCTTGATCGGGTCAAGGGTTTGAACGGGCGCGGCATAGCCGATCCGGAGGACTTTCTTGTCCGCTGCCTGGGCAATGGCGGAAAGCTGGTCGAGCAGGAAAGGCGCGCCGATCCCTCCCAGAATGCAGGATTTGATGAAATTGCGACGGTTCATGATGGTTCCCCAATGGCTCATATTTTTAAGGCTCATTTGTGTGGGGAATACTCTTCCTGGCGTTTACATCTGTCAATAACATTATTATGATAGATTTCTGTCAGAAATGAACCCCGCGCGAAGCGAGTTTGAAATGTCGGCAACCACCATTCGAAAGCTGCAATCCCTCATTCCGGAACTCACGTCGACCGAGGCGAGGATCGCACATTTCATCATCGCCCATATCGATCAGATCCCTTTCGAAAGCGGCAGTTCGCTGGCGCGGAAGGTCTCGGTCAGCGAAATCTCGGTGAGCCGCTTTCTGCGCCGCGCCGGATACAAGGGCATCGCCGGACTGAAACTCGAACTCAAGGTCGAGGCAGTCAATGAACGGCACCTGACCGATGACAGCAAGGCCCCGGAGTCGCCCGATATCTACGCCGAGGTTCGTGAAAACGAGATCCGTTCGATCGAGCGTCTCTTTGTCGAATTCAAGGGCGCGTCCTGGCGTGACCTCGTGCAGACGGCAACGGCGGCGGAGCAGGTGTTCGTGACCGGGTTTCAGGCGCTGCGCGGCACGGCCGAGGATTTCTCGCGCCGCCTTGCGCTGGCGCGCGATAGTGTGCGCTTCCTGTCCGCTCACGATGACATGCTGGGGGAGTGGCTTTCCTATATCGGCGATCCACAGCCCAAGCCGCTCGTGCTGATCCTCATCGATGGCGTGCCCTATGCCAATGATGGGCTCAAGGTTGCGCAGATCGCCAAGGAAAACGGCATCAAGGTGATCGTGATCAGTGACGAGTTTTGTGACTGGGCCCATGACGTGGCCGACCACACGATGTTTGCGGCTTCGGGCTCCGGACTCTTCATCGAGTCAACGGTCGCGCTGACGTTGATCCTCAATGTTCTCGTCGATGCCGTGGCGCGGGCGAGCCATGGTAACAGCACGCTCCGTCTCGATCGCTGGCAGATCCTGATGCGCCGCCTGAACATTTTCTGAGCCCCGAAATGATGGGCGCTTCAACAGCATCATTTGTCCACGCAGCGCGAAACTGTCGCATTTTGGCGACAAATAACCCGGTTTTGCGAATTCAAAGCGGTTTGGAGCTTTATTATTAAATCATTCTGATATATTTATGCATTGCGTAGTCAGGACGAGGAGGACGTTTTGACCAGACTGATGCATGCGCATGCCATTGAAGCTTTCATCAAAGAATTGATCGACTACGGATTCGAGATCACGGCCGTAGGACCCGAACACTATGTGATCGATGATTCAGGCGTGTTTGCAGCAAAGGGAGTTCAGGCTCAGGCGCTGATTGCCGAGCTCCGCCAACGTTATGGCGATTGCGATCATCTACGCGCCGAGATCGCCCAGTATCTGATGGCAATCGGGCGCATCGCACATATCACACGACACTGACGGCCATCGCACACATCGATTTCCATTCTAAAATGCAAGCGGGCGCCACTGCGCCCGCAAGACAATCAAAAATGAGCTGCTGAAATCAGCTGTTGTCTTCGACAGGTGCTTCCGGCCCATTCTTCTTGATGGAGTCGATCGCGTTCTGGGCGCTTGCCTTGGACGAGTAGCCTTCCGTCGCAAACATCACTTCGCTGTTGTACTTGAAGCGAACGCGATACTCGCCTGCCTTGTCCTTGTAGATTTCGAATTTATGAGCCATGGCGTTACTCCCTCCGTATGCGGTTGACTCTTCCAGAACCAAGTTTGCAATAAGCTGTTCACTTGGCAAGCATTTATTCATTGAACTTGAAAGAGTGGCAAAGCTTTGCGCTCCGCGAGGCCGAAGTCTTGGTCTGACGATGCGGCCGGGGCGGCCTTCCGCGTTCAGGCAATCTCGTCAAATGGCACGGAGTTGTCGCGGGTATACTCGTTGAAGATGTAGCGCAGGCTCCTGGCGTCAATCTCCTGTTTCGCCATGCGAAAATCGGCGCCATATTCGCCGAAGGCCTGAAAATAGCCCCCCGAAATATCGCTCGAAATGATACCGATCGGCCCGATGTAACGGGCCTTGCGGATCTCCGGCACGGTCTGGCGAAAGTCCTGATGCGGCAGCAGCATATTGTCCATCAGGACGATGTTGTAATTCCGCTCGCTGACCTTGCTGATGGCGTCTTCCAGCGTGGAGACATAGTCGATCGACACCTCGTGGGAATCGACGTCAGACAGCTTGAAACGAATAATCTCGTATTCGGTCGGATCATCATCGACCAGAAGCACATCTATTTTCTTCTGCGGATCGTCCATTGCAAGCGAACCTTCAAGATATGATTCCAAGACGAATCGCCTTGGTCACAAGATGAATTCTATTCACGGCATCCAGCTTTTTCATGGCAGAGGCAACGTATTCATTCACCGTATATTCCGACAGCCCGAGAATGATGGCAATATCGGCGGATGTCTTGCCTTCGGCCGTCCACTCGATCACCTCGATTTCGCGTTTGCGGAATTTTGGCAGGTCGGTGTCCATCCCCTCGGTGACGGTAAAGCGTCTGAGCGTATTGGCAAAATCAAAAATGATTGCCGCGATATCACTTTCTTCCCGTTGCGACCTGTGATCGCCGAGAATCAGCAGGAATTTTTCGCCCGATTCACTGGTGACGGGCACGAGAAAGACCCTTTCACCCAGCATGATCTCGGAGAGGGCGAATTCGGAACGTTTGAGGATCTGCGGCCGGACGAGGTTGTTCAGCTCATCAAGTGTTGCGGCATGGTCCTCAACCTTCATGCCTTCCATGGCCGTGCGCAAAACATCGGGGATATCGGCGATGACGCAAAGTCCGGCGATGGTTGATTCCGCACGAAAGCCCGCCAGACGCAGCACCGCAAAACCGCCGACGTCGTAGTTGTCCGCCTGCATCTTGAACGCGCGAAAGTAGTCGGTCTTGTTCAGGGCCCGATGGAGTTCGCGTTCGATGACTGTATCCGGCAGTTTCTGCAGCATGCCAATACCCGGAAATGGTTCGCTGTTTGATGATAGGCCCGCTCTTACGACCCGTCATGCCTGTCTGGATTCCAATCCGGGCAGCAAACAAGGGCATCTCGTGGCGCCAGTATTGGGAATTTCATAACCGATGCCTGGACTGCATCATCCCTGAGTTCAGGACCTGAACAAGATGATCCCGTTTTCTCCTCCCGAAATCCAGACAACCAGTATTTCAGTAGATTGGAAAGTACGTCCGGTTCTTCTTAGCGTCAATCCAATGCCATTGAAACATGATGATTTATCAGCAGTCCAAAAATGGCCAGACAAAATATTCCGGTGAGATATGCGTTCATCCGTAGAAAATCAGGGGTGCATTCCGCGTCAATTGCAGAGTTCGCCAATCCTATACTGTCAGTGTAGATGATTCGTATCGACGGGGTCGCCTTTCGACAGGCGTGTTATGCGATCCCGAACAGCAGCAACTGGCTTCGAATGAGCCGCTTGTAGTCTTCCATCATCAACGCGCCTTCAGCCTCTTCGTGGCTGAGGGCAAGCCGGGCGGTGCCGCCAGCCAATTGGAACAGCAGATAGACCGACCGCCGATAGTCATGAATATGCTCGGCAGGGACGTAGGATTCCGTCGCTTCGCAAAACAGCAGCGATTGCTTGCGTGTTTCGGCGATATCGATGTTCTGCAGGGTCTTGTCCACCTGGATGGCGTTGAACAGATCGGCGAGTGCCGGATCCTCACGCATGCGTTGGTAGTAATCATCCGCGATTGCGGCTGTCACGGGCGCGATCGCGCCGCCGTCCGTCAGGCTGGACAGGATCTCCACCAGTTTCGACCGGGTAACGAGTGAGAACCGTGCGTAAAGCTCGGCAACCACGGAGGAGCGGTTTGGAAAGTAGTGGTAGACGGTCGCAAGCGGCATGTCGCTCGCCGCGGCAATGTCCTTCATGGTGACAGCCGCGAGCCCGCGCTCGCCAATGAGATCCTTCGCGGCCGAAAGGATATCATCAACCCGCCCGCGGCTCCGTTCCTGCCGAGGCTGCCTTCGAAGGTTTTCCCGCGGCTTGCCCATCACGGCTCCCTTGGAACTTGACAATGACGCAAAGAAATTATCTCCTCTAAAAAGCTGATAGACTATCAGCTTTATGCAGGCGGCCGTCAAATCCGAATCTCGGATAAGCAAACTATAAAGGGGGATTGCGCAGCCATGCAAAGCCAGGAAACCACCAGTGACTGGATTGTTGGCAATCCGGGAACTGTTGCACAAATGGCGGCTCTTTGGGTCGGCTCGGTCGGTCTTCTTGTCCTCGGCCTTCAACCGATCCTGCTGGGTTCGCTCCTTGATGAAAAACGCGTTTCGTTTGACCAGCTTGCGCTGGCAGCCACCGCAGAGATCCTTGCCATCGGTATCGGTTCGATCGCGACGGCCTTCCTGATCAGCGGCAAGGCCATCCGGGCAAAGTCGGCAGTCTTTCTGATCCTCACGGCCATCCTCGACCATTTGACGGCGAGCGCTGCAACGCCGAACCAGATCATCATCTATCGAGGCCTCACGGGCCTCGCTGAAGGCGCGCTGGTCGCCTTCGCCGTCGAACTGATCGCAAGGTCACGCCGCCCTGGCCGGTATGGCGGGTTTTTCGTGTCGATTCAAACGGTCGCACAGAGTGTCCTGGCCGTGGGGCTGGCGCTGTTCGTGGTCGATCGCTATGGCTCCGCCGGTGGCTTCGAGACGCTTGCGATCGTCAGCCTGGTTTCGCTGGTGGCCGCGTTTCTTCTGCCGGCGAGCTATGGCGCCCTGCCAAAGCCCGAAAATACCGGCCAAAGCGGATTGCTGCGCCCACGCCCCATTTTGGCGCTCGTCTCCATCTTCTTTTTCTACATGTTCCTCGGAGCCATCTGGGCCTTCCTTGAGCCGCTCGGCGGGCAGGGCGGGATTACCCCTGCAGCCGTTGGCGTCATCGTATCGGCAAGTCTCGGCGCGCAGGTCATCGGGGCGCTGATTGCCACGATGGTGGAGTCGCGGATGGCATTCCGGCCGATCCTGATCCTCGCCGGTCTGCTTTCGATGCTGATCGCGCTGGCCTTCGCATTCAAGCCGCCGCTGGCCCTGTTCTGGGCCCTTTCGATGGCAACCGGCTTTATCTGGTTGTTTGTGGTTCCCTTCCAGATCCGCCTTGCCGTCGATGCCGATGAAGCGCGCGGTGCCGCTCTCCTCGTTCCGGCGGCGCAGCTTATCGGCGCAGCCCTCGGTCCCGTTGGCGCCTCGCTTTTCGCTGGCGAGGGGGCGGTCACGCCGGTTGCATGGTTTGCGGCGGTCTGCGCCCTGATTTCCAGCGCCATCGTCTTCCTGTTCAGCCTGATGCCGGTGCCTGTCAGCCATTCCCACGGAGAGCATTGAATGTCCGCGAATTCCGCCACTGTCTGGCGCAACTGGTCGGGTGCGGTGACCGCTGCACCCCAAAAGATCGTTCGGCCCCAGACGGAGCAGCAGTTGAGTGATCTTGTGCGCACAGCGCCGTCGCCGGTGCGCATGGTGGGTTCCGGGCATTCGTTCACCCCGCTGGTTGCCAGCAGCGGCACCATCATCGATCTCGGAGCGTTTTCAGGTATTCAGGCGCATGACCACGCCCAGTCGATCGCGACGGTGGGTGCGGGTACACGGCTTGGCGACCTGACGACCTTGCTCAACGATATCGGGCAGGGACTGCCCAACATGGGCGATATCGACCGGCAGACGATTGGCGGCGCGCTTGGAACCGCCACGCACGGTTCGGGATTGGAACTTGGGGCATATCACACGCTGCTACGGTCGATCAGGCTTGTCGACGGACGCGGCGGCCTGCGCGAATACACGCTGGATCGCGATCCGGATATGGTCCACGCCATGGGGGTCACGCTCGGGGCTTTCGGCGCGCTGACGTCCGTAACGCTGCAAAACCGGCCCGCCTATCGCCTGCGCCGTCGCCGCGCTGCGATTGCCGTTGGCGATGTCCTGCAGAATTTCGAAAGCTTGATGGCATCCCACCGCTCCGCCGAGTTTTTCCTCATCCCGTTCTCAAGCCATGCGCTCTATCTGAACTACGACCTGACCGACGCAGCCCCTACACAGCGCGCCGAGGAAAGCGATGAAGAGGGGCTGGCGACGTTGCGCATGCTGCGTAACGTGCTCAAGTGGTTTCCGTGGTTGCGCCGAAAGCTGATCGGCTCGGCACTGTCCCGCATTCCGCCCGAGGACTTCGTCGAGGACTGGAACAAGATCTATGTTTCCGATCGGCGCACGCGATTCAACGAAATGGAGTATCATCTGCCGTTCGAAGAGGGCGCGCCGGCACTGCGTGAAATCCTGCAGATGATGGAACGGCACTTCCCCCAAGTCTACTTCCCTGTGGAAGTGAGGGCAGTCGATGCCGATGAATTCTGGCTCAGCCCGTTCTATCGGCGCAAAAGCTGCTCGATTGCCGTTCATCATGACGCAAAGGAGAATCCTCGCGCCTTCTTCGAGGCTGCAGAAGCGATCTTCCAGCGTCGCGGCGGGCGGCCGCATTGGGGCAAGATGCACAATCTGAAGGCCGATCAGCTCGCCTGGCTTTACCCCCGGTTTTCAGATGCCATGGCGGTGCGCCGGGAAATCGACCCCGAAAATCGCTTCATCTCGCCCTATCTCGCCGACATTCTGGAACTTTGAGCCATGGAAGACGAAGTCTACTTCGCTTTGCTGGCGATCGCCCTTCGCGAGGCCGGGTGTCACGGTCCGCGGCTGGTCATCGATCTCGACAGGCTGGATGCCAACACGGATGCAATCGCGAAGGGCGCGGTTGCCGGTGTCGGCCTGCGCATCGTCGACAAATCCTTGCCCTCCATCGATCTCATGCGGCGGATCATGAGCCGGGTCGGCACGAAAAAGGTCATGAGCTTTCATCTGCCCGTGACCCTAGCGATGCTGGATGCTATCCCCGATATCGAGGTGCTCTATGGCAAGCCGCTGCCTGTTGCAGCGCTGGCAAAGGCGATAACCGAGCTTGAACCTGAAAGCCGGGAGCGACTTGTCCGCCAGACCGTCTTCCTCATGGATACGCAAGCGCGTCTCCACGAATTTGCGGCGCTCGCCGAGAGCCACGCAATGTCATTGCGCATCGCATTTGAAGTGGACGTCGGCATGCATCGTGGCGGAATTTCCGACCCCGTTGAAGTTGCTGCACTTTGTGCGGTCGCCGCCGCGCATCCGCATATTGTCGTCGAGGGACTGATGGCCTACGAGGCGCATATTCCCGAAATGCCCGCCATGTTCGGTGGGGCCGACCGCGAGCAGGCACAGGTTATCGCGCGTGTCGCGGCGCTGGCGGCGGTACTGCCCGAAAATGCCCGCAAGATTATAAACACCGGTGGCAGCAAGACCGTTCTCGCCTATCCGCAGGTGGGTGCGGCCAATGAACTCTCCGTTGGTTCGGCCTTTGTGAAGCCGACGGATTTCGACAAGCCATCGCTCGGCAAATTGCAACCGGCTGCCTTTATCGCAACGCCGATCCTCAAGGTGGCCGACGCCCTGCTGCCCGGTCCGCAATGGATCACGGGGCTGATGCAGGTTCTCAGGCTCTTCGGTCGAAAGGGCTGCTTCATCTATGGTGGAAACTGGCTCGCCAAACCGGTTCACCCGCCGGGCATGGCCGAGAGCAAACTCTGGGGGCGCTCGTCCAACCAGCAGTTCATGTCATTGCCGGACGATAGCCGCGCCAAAGTGGATGACATGGCGTTTTTCAGGCCGACGCAGAGCGAGGCCGTGCTCCAGCATTTCGGTCCGTTGCTGATCTATTCGCAGGGCAGGATTGTGGGGGAATGGGCTCCATTGCCGCCGGGCTGACGTATCAGGGCGGCGCCAAGCCAGTGGCTAGTTGGCAGCGTCTTTCTTTGCCACATATTCCCGGATGAGGAATTCGATGGCCGTCGGGTCGAACTCCGCCTTGTCAATGCGGAAGTCGGCGCCGAATTCCTGAAAGTCCTGGAAATAGGGGTCAGTCAGCGACGAGGAAATGACGCCGATCGGTCCGATGAAATTGCTCTGCCGGATACGCGGCACGCTTTCGCGGAAATCTTCACCCGGGTGCAGGCGATTGTCGAGCAGGATGATGTCGATCGCCGTGCCGTTCGCGATATGCTTGAGGCCATCCGCGAGCGTAAGGCAGAAGGTCAGCTTGATCTTGTAGTTGACCACCTTGGACAGCATAGCGCCGAGAATGATTTCCTCGGCAGGATCATCATCAATCAGCAGAATGTTGATAACTTGCTGCATTCGACTGGTATTTCCTTGTCCGCGATGTTCAGGCGATCTTCAATCGCCCCCACGGCACGATTTGTCAACATCAGGAGATGATCTGCTCTCGAATGGCCTTGGCGACCATTTGTGTCCGGTTGACCACATCCAGCTTCTTCAGAATGGTCGCCGTGTGCGAGTTGACCGTATGTTCGCTCACCGAAACGATCAGCGCGATTTCGCCTGCCGTCTTGCCATGCGAAATCCATTTGAGGATTTCGAGTTCACGCTGGGTCAGGCCCATGCCCTTCTTGTTGGCCAGAACGAGGCGGAAGTAATAGTCGAAGCCATAGGAGGCGTTGTAGCCAAGCTCCTGAATTTCCTGCAACTGAGGCATGTCGCGATCGCCCAGGAAGATCACGGCATGTCGACTGCCATTGACGCCTTGAACCGGGAAACAGACGGCGATTTCGAAGCCGAGCTGACGCATCAATTCGTCTTTGTCGGTGCCGGAATCCTTCCAGACTGTGGGAAGCGCTGTTTCCTGCAGGGCCGTGTAGAGCCCTGATTTGCTGAAGCAAAACCGGGCGTCATATTCTTCAGCAAGGCCAGAAGGCAGATCGTGCAACTCAAGCTGGCTGGAAAGGCTGGGAGAGGCCATGTCGGAGAAAAGTCTCAACAGGCAGAAATGGTCGAAGCCCGCCTTCAGCGCCATCGCGTGGAATATGCGAAAAAAATCAACGCGATTCAGAGCTTTTGCAAGTTCTGACTGGTAAGCGCTCGGACATTGATTTTCTCGCTGCAACGTCACAATGCCTGTCCCTGATTCAAGAATCGCCACACAATTTCAAGCTGTACAATCGCTAATGCATCAAACCCCTGTTCGCAATACGGCTATCGCGCCAAATTTATTCGCACGCATGCTAATAAAAAAGAAATTTCAAATAAAACCCGCCGCGCACGCCCTCTTGTTGGATCACGATCCGGGGCGCTACACGAACTCAAATAGCGATTTTCTCATGATTCGATAAGTATGCATTAGTCGTATCCCGACGTGTGCAATTATGGATTGCAGTCGTCGGGATAGATAAAATCAGGCGTTGGCGCGAGCCGGGAGTTGCTCAAGCCCAAGCAGGAAGTTGATCTGCGGACGCGACTTCACAAGGTCGTCAATCGTGTATTCCGCCAGAACATCGAAAAATGCGTTCAACGCCTTGCGCAAGGCGGAGTTCAGGCCGCAGCTGTCAATCAGCGGGCATTCGGTCACGTCGTTGTCAAAGCATTCGGCCATCGAAAAACTGTCTTCGGTGACGCGTACGACATCAAAAAGCGTGATCTTGTCGGCGGGGCGTCCGAGCCGGATACCACCATTGCGACCGCGCACGGTGTCGATGATGCCCGCCTTGTGAAGCGGCTGGAGGATCTTGAACAGAAAGAGTTCCGAAACGCCGTAGGCCTTGGCGATCTCGGGGATCCGGCTCAACTGGTCTCGATTGGCGGCACAGTACATCAGCATGCGCACGGCATAATTCGTCTGCTTTGTCAGCCGCATTCTATAGCTCCATTCACGATCACGCGTTCTTATAAACCGGTTTATAGTTTGGAACAATTCCAAAATATGAAATTCTCACTCATATTTCGCGCGCATCCTTGACCGGATAGCCACGCGGAAATAAAGATGACAAAAAATATCAAGAATAAGAGGCTTTTCTGTGTTTGACATCAGGCATTCGGTCGCACTGTTGGGGATCTCCTGTTTCCTGTCGATCGCTGTCACCGCTCATGCCGCCGACGAGGTCAATATCTACACGACCCGGCTGCCGAGCGCGCTGAAGCCCGTTCTCGATGCGTTTACCCACCGCACTGGCGTCAAGACAAACCTCATGTATCTGCCGAGGGGCCTCGTTGAGCGCACGCAGGTTGAAGGGCAGAATTCACCCGCCGATGTGATTCTGGGTCTGTCGCTCGACCGGTTGCAGGAGGCTGACGCCGTTGGGATAACGCAACCCGTAGCCGATGCCCGGGTCATCTCAAAGCTCGCTGCTAAGGGCCGCGATCCGTCCAGCAACTGGCTTGCGCTTTCCACCCGAGCCGTCGTGATTGGAGCACGCGCGGACGCAGTGACATCGAAATCCATGGCCTACGATGAGCTTGCCGATCCAAAGTGGAAGGGCAAGATCTGCATCCTTTCGGGCCAGCACGATGACAATATCGGGCTCTTTGCCTCCATGCTCGCCAGACTGGGACCCGACAAGGCAAAGTCGTGGCTTGCCGGTCTCGTCTCAAACCAGGCCATGCGCCCGGACGGTGTGCGCTATGCTTCCATGGCCGACCTCGTGGCCGGCCACTGCGATCTGGCGCTCGGCAATTCGCAGCAGGCGGGCCTCTTTCTGAAAGGCAATGCGGACACTGCGAAATCCGCCGCCTCGATAAAGGTCCTCATGCCCTCAAGGGATGCAGGTGGCCCCTATGTGGATGTGAGCGGCATGGCGCTTGCGCGAAACGCCCCCAACAAGGACAACGCGTTGAAGCTGATGACATTTCTCGCTTCAAAAGAGGGACGGGGGCTTGTCGGTGAGGCGCTACAGGAGATGCCGATCGGCCAGGCGTCTGGCGGGCCGAAGGTCAAGGGTGTGATCGCCTTCAAGGCGAAACCCGACGCTGCCATGGTTGCGCGCTATCGAAAGGCCGCAGCGGATCTTGCAGACCAGGTTGGTTTCGACGACAGCCTCACGGACGAATAAGGCCAGACCGCGCCCTATTCCCGCGCGCAGGTTTCGTCAATTCCAGCACGAGTTCAGTTACAGCTTGGCGTCCGGAATTGCAAAAAAACGATGACGATAAAGCGCTGACGCGATAGTTGTATTTGATGGCACAGCCGCAAGAACGAGAAAAGCCCGAAATCGTGAGATTTCGGGCTTTAGAGCATCATCCGACCGGAGTGAAACGAGGATCGACAAGATTGTGCTTCAAACAAAAAGACTTGGAGCGCCGCTCTGGTTCAATCAGAGCGGCGCTCTAAGCTGTTGGAATGAAAATCGGGGCGTCGGTGGATGCCCCGAAATCTCCTGATTACTTCATTGTCGGCATGGAGAATTCTGCGCCATCCTTGATGCCGGACGGCCAGCGTGCGGTGATCGTCTTGGTGCGGGTCCAGAACTTGATCGAGTCTGCACCATGCTGGTTGAGGTCGCCGAAGGACGATGCCTTCCAGCCGCCGAAGGAGTGGTAGGCAAGCGGAACCGGAACCGGAACGTTGATGCCGACCATACCGATGTTGATGCGCGATGCGAAGTCGCGGGCAGCGTCACCGTCACGGGTGAAGATGGCCGTGCCGTTGCCGTATTCGTGCTTCATCGGCAGCGACAGGGCGTCTTCGTAGTTCTTGGCGCGGACGACCGAGAGAACCGGTCCGAAGATCTCGGTCTTGTAGATGTCCATGTCCGGTGTCACGTTGTCGAACAGCGTGCCGCCGACGAAGAAGCCATCCTCGTAGCCTTGCAGCCTGAAATCGCGACCATCGACCAGCAGGCTTGCGCCTTCTTCCACGCCGCGCGAGATCAGCCCCTTGATCTTGGCCTGGGCTTCCTTGGTGACAACCGGGCCCATGTCGGCCTTGTCATCTGTGTACGGGCCGATGCGCAGGGCTTCGACCTTCGGGATCAGCTTCTCGACGAGACGGTTTGCAGTCTCTTCGCCAACCGGGACGGCAACGGAGACGGCCATGCAACGCTCGCCGGCGGAGCCGTAGCCAGCGCCCATGAGCGCGTTGACAGCCTGGTCCATGTCGGCGTCGGGCATGATGATCATGTGGTTCTTGGCGCCGCCGAAGCACTGGGCGCGCTTGCCGTTCATTGCAGCTGTGCCGTAGACGTAACGGGCAATTGGCGTCGAGCCGACGAACGAAACTGCGCCGATGTCCGGATTGGTCAGAATGGCATCAACCGCGGCCTTGTCGCCGTTGACGACGTTCAGGATACCGGCCGGCAGACCGGCTTCGATCATCAGTTCGGCGAGGCGGATCGGAACGGACGGGTCACGCTCGGACGGCTTCAGGATGAAGGCGTTGCCGGTCGCGATTGCAGGGGCAAACATCCACATCGGGATCATCGCCGGGAAGTTGAAGGGCGTGATGCCCGCGCCAATACCAACAGGCTGGCGCATGGAGTACATGTCGATGGCCGGGCCTGCGCCTTCGGTGAATTCGCCCTTCTGCAGGTGCGGAATGCCGATCACGAATTCGCAGACTTCAAGGCCGCGCACGATGTCGCCCTTGGCGTCTTCGATCGTCTTGCCATGCTCGCGCGACAGCAGTTCGGCCAGTTCGTCCATGTGCTGATTGAGCAGGTTGACGAAATTGATGAACACGCGCGCGCGGCGCTGCGGGTTCGTTGCAGCCCACTTGGGCTGCGCAGCCTTTGCGCTGGCAACTGCAGCGGCCAGTTCGGCATCCGTGGCAAGCGCCACACGGGCCTGAACTTCACCCGTTGCCGGGTTGAAAACGTCGGCAAAGCGGCCGCTTGTGCCGGCAACCATCTTGCCATCAATGTAATGACCAATCTCGCGCATGGTATCCTCCTTGGATTTTGTGAGCGGATGATGGCACTTCATTTGGCGCAAGGCAACGGCTTAAAATCCGCATCCGTTGTGCAGAAATAGACATAAAGGATGCGGGGACTCCAAATCGCCCCAAAACGGAAAACGCCGCCCGAAGGCGGCGTTTCAAACCCGTTACATCAATGATCGTTGATATTACTGGCCGTCCTTCGGGCCGTCGCCGGGACGGGGACGGTTGCGAGGCCGAAGCTCCTCCACGACGCCGCGCGTAATGCCGTCATCGGGAATATCAGCGTCGGAGAGTTCCGGCTCCATGTCGAGGCCAATGCCGGCCGGATCGGAATCGACCTTGCCCTTGACCTTGATAAGCTGGCTCTGCAGGAAATTGCGCTCGCGACGGGCCGAGTTGAGTGCACCTTCAAGATAGGTCCGGTCGGCGCGTTCGTTTTCAAGCTGCTCGTTGAGCTTGCGCGTCTGTTCTTCGACCTGCTGCAGGTATTCCGAATGACGCTTGTGCAGCGCCTCGATGACTTCCTGCTGCATGCGGATCTTTTCGGCCGACTGTTCGGACGAGCGGACATGCCCGCGAAGCTGGATGCTGAGTTCCTCGACGCGCGCCTGAAGCTGCGTCTCCGACTTTTCCAGTTCCTTGCTGCGGCGGGATGTATCCTGCAGTTCCTGCTTCAGGGCCTCGATTTCAGTCTCGTAGCGGCGCAGCTGGCGCTGCGTTTCCGAATGCGCCGACTGATCGCGGAAGTTGGAGCGCTGCTCATCGCGCGCCTTTTCCAGAAGGTGCTCAGCCAGGCGTGCCCGCGAGGTCAGTGCTTCCAGGCGGATCTCGAAGTTCTTGGCGTCGGTTTCACGCAGCGTTTCGGCCGTGTTGAGGCTCGCCTGCAATTCCTCGCGTTCGCCCAGAAGTTCGGACTGGCGGGCTTCCAGCTTCATGTTGCGGTCACGTGCCTTGTCCAGTTCGTCACTGGCGGAGGCGAGCGCGCGGCGCTGCGACTGCATGCTCGTGACAACTTCATCATGCAGCTTGGAAAAGCGGATGCGCTCGGCGACTTCGAAGTCGACGCTCGACTGAAGAAGCTTGCGCTCTTCGCGCAGCTCATGCAGCTGCTTTTCGTTTTCGCCAACGATGACGGAAAGATGATCCGCCTTCTCGCTCAGGTTTTCGATGGTCGAGCGCGCTGCGGAGAGCTCGTTTTCCAGAACCTTGATCCGCGCTTCGGCTTCCTTCATGCCGATCTGGTCGGACTTGTGGGCTTCCGAAAGCTCGTTGCGCATGCGCAGCAGCAGATCACGCTCGGAGCCGATCTCATCCAGCTGGCTCTGCATGCGCAGGAGCGACGCTTGCGACGAGGAGAGCTTGGCGCGCAGTTCCTCGTTGAGCTTGCGGGAAGAGGCGTAGGACGTCTTGATTTCAGAGAGTTCGCGCTTGTTCAGGTGAAGCTGGCGGGCAATTTCGCCGAACTCGGCAAACAGGCCTTCCATCTCTTCTGCAGCGCTGCGCAACGTGCGCAGGGAATTGAGGGCGGTTTCGCCACGATTGCGCAGGCCTTCGTGATAGGTTCCAAGTGCACGGATTGCATCGCCGACATCGGTCAGCGGCGCAGCAATTTCCGTCCGAGGCTCATCATGGATGTCGTTGATGGTTTCAGGAGTGTCGCCACCACCTGATTCGCCGTCGCCGCCGCCACCCTTACGCTTCCTGAGCAAAGAAAAATTGGAAATCATATACGCCCCAAATTCCCAACGATCCCGGCACTGGGCCGGCGCCAAATTGGTTTAGCCGCCCCGGGGCGGCCTTATTGTGCCGGTCGAACTGCCATTCGATCCGTTCCTCGTGACGGTGCTGAATTCTTCGCTCCCGGTCAACCTGGGGCAGAGCCAAGCCCGGCATTCCGCAGTCAAAGGGGCGATGAACTCAACAAATCCGTTAACCAAACGTTACCAGTTGCACCAGATCATTGCAATCGCTTGCCCGCGCTATACAAGGATTCGTGGGCCTTCCATGCGCGAATTTGACGTTTGTCAGAACCACTTAGCGCATTGCATGGTTGCGCGCCTCAGCGGAAAGGAACGCCGGTTGTGAACTGGGATGATGTACGCATATTCCTGAGTGTTGCCCGCTCCGGACAGATCCTGGCCGCGTCCCGCAAGCTTGGCGTCAATCATGCAACCGCTGGCCGTCGTATCACGGCGCTTGAAGAGGCGCTGAAGACGCGCCTTCTGGTGCGCCGGACGAACGGTTGCGAGCTCACGGCCGAGGGCGAGGTTTTCCTGCGGGCAGCAGAACGCATGGAAACCGAGATGCTCTCCGCGCAAGGCGATGTGGGCCAGGTGGATGCGGCACTTGCCGGCACGGTGCGCATTGGTGCGCCTGACGGGTTCGGAGTGTCTTTTCTGGCGCCGCGGCTTGGGCAACTGATCGCCCGCCACCCCGCGCTCAAGATCCAGCTTGTGCCGGTGCCCCGCGCCTTTTCGATTTCGCAGCGCGAAGCCGATATCGCCATCACCATCGAGCGGCCGGAGCAGGGCAGGCTGATTTCCTCCAAGCTCACCGACTACACATTGGGCGTCTACGCATCGCGGGACTATCTGGCATCTGCAGGCATGCCGCAGAACACCGCCGAGCTCGCCGGGCATCGCCTTGTAGGCTATGTGGAAGACCTGCTGTTCACCGCGTCCCTGAACTTTGCGCATGAGGTCTTCGGCGGGCTCGAAACAGCCTTCGAAATATCCTCGGCGATCGGTCAGACAGAAGCAGTCAGGTCCGGCGCGGGTATCGGCATCCTGCACGATTACATTGCGCGCGAGGACAAGGCGCTCGTGCGCATATTGCCGGATGTGAGCATCCGGCGCACCTACTGGACCGTCTTTCATGAAAGCGCGCGCGAACTCGCACGTGTGAGAACCGTCGCCAATTTCCTTCAGGAAATGGTCGAGGAGGCACGGAGCCGATTTTCGTGATTGTGTGGCGGGGGGGATGGTACGGTTGGGGGGTCTCGAACCTCCGACCTCAGGAGCCACAATCCTGCGCTCTAACCAACTGAGCTACAACCGCTTGAGGAGCGTCGTCTCCGACGCGTGGGGGTCAAATACGCGGGAAGAGATTTTTTTTCAAGCCCATTCCGCACGCAATTCAATAAAAAAGCCGGACCATGAAGCCCGGCCTCTTTTCGGTCGTTCCGCTCAATTGAATTCAATTGAGCGCGACTTGCATCAGGCAGCCTTGAAGATCGAAGCAACCTTTTCGGCGGCTTCCTTGCCAGGTTTGGAAACCTCTTCCGCAACCTTGCGGGACATTTCCTGCATCGACTTCATCTGGTCGACGGCAACTTCTGCCTGCTTGCGAACGAAAGACGTCTGCAGTTCGATCAGTTCGGAAACCGACTTCACACCGAGCAGGGCTTCGAGGTGCGAGAGCGAGCTTTCGGCATTCGTGCGCATCGTGTCGATAGCCTTGAGGCCGAGCTCGACGGTGCCAGCCTGCGCCTTTTCGAGCGTAGCTTCGATGGTCTTCGTTGCGTCTTCCGAAGCTTCCTTCACCTTCGAGAAGGCGTCCTTGGACTGGCTCATGCTCTTTTCAGCGATCTCGCGGAAGCTCTCGGAGAACTTGGACGGATCGAAAGAGGAAAAGGAAAATACGTCGTCAAATTTCGGGGTAGCCATTTCATGCGCTCCTTGGTGTTAGAGGCCCTCTTCAGAGGCGCCCATCGTGTTGATGGGCTGCCATATAGCATTCCTTATTGTGCAATGCAACATGATTGTGCGCCGCACACAAATTAACCCTGCCGGACAATAGCCGGGAGTGATGAGGCCGTTTCGCTGGACCGTACGCCACGGCGACGCTATTAATAAATCGTTAAAACTTGGCAGGAGGATGACACCTCTCGTTTTAGGTTGCCCGAAGCATTTCCGCTGCGTGTTGATGCAGGAATGGAATGCTCCGTGGGTTTGAATCTGGGCATCGTGCCTTCCGGAAGTCGGGGTCGACTTTCGAGCGGATGCTGTAGCGTTTGGTTGAATAGTGCATGAACCAGTATCCGTTTATTGACATCGCCGTACACGAGCGGGTCCGCGAGCGCTTTGCGCGCGGCGAGGCACTGGTCTTGTTTTCGGCCGATCTCAAGCGGGTGTTCTGGGCCAACGGCGCTGGCGCGCGCATTTTCGGCAATCCATCCATCTATGATTTCATTGAGCAGGGTCCCGTTGAGGGAGACCTTTCCTATCGCCAGATGGCAACGACGGCGGGCCAGGTCGGCTCACCGGCGGGTCCGCGCAATTTCCTGATGCGCGTGACGTCCGGTTTTGAGCGCGTCACCGTTCAGGCGACCGTGGAAACCATCGCGATCGGCGGCGAACTGGCATTGTTGTTTTCCGCGCCGTCAGGCCTTCGTCCGGGAGCTACAAAGGAAATTGCGCGCCGGATGATCGAAGGCCTCGATGATCCGGATACGCATGTCGCTGTCATCGGCGACAATGGGGCCGTTCTGGCGTCGTCTTCCGGTTTTAGCGGGCTCGGTGTGCCCGGCCATGTCATATCCATGCTGCAGGAGGGGGTTCGCGGCAATTCCGGGCATCTGCTCAAGCGACCCGTCCATATTGGTCCCGCAACCTATCCTGCGGCAATCGCCCAGATTTCTGCCCAGCCTGCGCTGAACATCCTTTTCGTGATCGAACAGCAGATCGATGCGCCCGCAGGCGAGGACCATCTGGACGCGCGCACCAACGAGATGGTTGACGCCGAGATTCCCGAACCGCAAACGGCTGCAGCCGATGATATCCTGGATGTGCCGGCGGTTGTCGAGGACAGTGTCCCCACGGCAGACGTTGTCCCGCCGCAGCCTGTCTTGCCGGACCTTCCGCAGCCGTCACGTTTCGCCTTCGGTGGAACAGGTCGCCCCGGCCGTTTTGTCTGGCGCATCGATGCCAAGGGCATCTTCCGCGATGTTTCGCCTGAGCTTGCCGTGATCGTCGGTCCAAAGGCCGCCGATATCGACGGCAAGTCCTTCGTCGATGTCGCACAGAAGCTGGGCCTTGATCCCGAAGGCCGTATCGCTGCGCTGCTCGGCAAGCGCAACACCTGGTCGGGCAAGACCGTTTTCTGGCCGGTTGAGAATTCAAGCCTGATGGTGCCTGTCGATCTGGCAGCCCTGCCAACCTATTCGCGCGATCACGAGTTCGAGGGCTTCAGGGGCTTTGGCGTCGTTCGCATGGCCGATGCGCTCGAGGATCCCCAGGCGCGCGGACAAACGATCTTCGTTGAAGAGTTGTCCGCCGAGCCGCAGATGCCCGAACCCCAGATGCCTGAGCCTCCGACGGCTGCGCCGGATGTGCCTGCTGCAACTGCCGAACCGGAGGCTGGATCGGCCGAGCCTGACCCGGCATCCCGCGACGAGCCGCCGGCGCTGCAGATGAGCGAAACGCCGATGCGGCGTTACTCCGACAAGGTCATTCGCTTTGAAGAGCGCCGCCATGCGAACTTCACGGATTCCCTGTCGTCGGAAGAACAGGCAGCCTTCCGCGAAATCGCGCGGAAGCTTGGACCTGCGACAGGTGGGGAAGACAAGAATGCCCCTGAGACCGCGCCGCAAAAGCCTGCTGCTGCCGAAAAGCCGCCGCTTCTGCGTTTGATCCGCACAAGCGAAGAACAGGCAGCCGACGCACTGAAGGATGACCTTCAGGCCGTCAAATCGTTCCGTGGTGATGGCGATGGCCTGACCACACAGGTCGTCCAGCAATTGCCGCTGGCCATGCTTGTGCACACCGGTGACCGCCTGATTTACGCCAATCCGGAATTCTTCCGGTTGACCGGCGACGAAAATCTTCGTGCGCTCGAAGCGCGCGGCGGGATCGATGGTTTGCTGGATCGCGACGATGCCATGAACCCGGACAGCCCGGCCATGTTGCTGGTGCGTGCCGATGGCGCGACGCGTCCTGTTACCGCCAAGCTCCAGTCGATCAAGTGGGAAGGCCGCACGGCACTGCTTCTTGCACTCGTACCGGCCGCTGCCGAAGAGGCCGTCGCGGCGCCGTCAGTTGCAGAACCGGTCGAGCCTGCGCCTGTCGCGGCAGCGTCCGAGGAGATTGGCGCGGCTTCAGCACAGGAACTTGCGGGCCTGCGCGCAGAGGTGGGCGAATTGCGTTCCATCCTTGAGACCGCAACCGATGGCGTCGTTGTTGTATCGGCGGATGGCATTATCCGGTCACTGAACCGTTCGGCCTGCGCGCTCTTCAACTATGATGAGGCGGAAGTGCGCGGCAAACCCTTTGCCACGCTTTTTGCCCATGAAAGCCAGCGCGCCGTCGCAGACTATCTGTCCGGGCTTGCCGGCCATGGCGTCGCCAGCGTCCTGAACGACGGCCGCGAAGTCATTGGCCGTGAAGCAACCGGCGGCCGTCTGCCGCTCTTCATGACGCTTGGAAAGCTTGCCTCATCGTCGAGCTATTGCGCCGTCATCCGCGATATCACGCAGTGGAAGCGCACTGAAGACGATCTGCGCAATGCCCGCCGTGCCGCTGAAACGGCGAATGCGCACAAGACGGACTTTCTGGCCAAGGTCAGCCACGAAATCCGCACGCCGCTCAATGCGATCATCGGGTTTTCCGAGATGATGGCCAATGAGCGCTTCGGCCCTATCGGCAACCAGCGTTACATCGAATACGCCAACGACATCAGCCGTTCCGGGCGCCATGTCCTGGATATCGTCAACGATCTTCTGGACATTTCGAAGATCGAGGCCGGCGAAATGGATCTCGACTTTGCCGCCGTGCGTTTGAACAACGCGGTGCTCGAAGCCGTATCGCTGCTCCAGCCGCAGGCCAACACGCAGCGGGTCATTGTGCGCACGGCGCTTTCGGACAGGTTGCCGGAAATCGTTGCAGACTTCCGCTCGATCAAGCAGATCGCCATCAACATTCTCGCCAATGCCATCAAGTTCACGCCATCGGGCGGCCAGATCGTCGTCTCGACAGCCTATGAGCCGAACGGCTCTGTTGTGCTGCGCATCCGCGACACAGGCATCGGCATGTCGCGCGATGAACTGGAACAGGCGATGAAGCCCTTCAAGCAGGCGCCCTCGGGTGCGTCGCGCACGCGGGGCGAGGGGACCGGTCTTGGCCTGCCGTTGACGAAGGCGATGACGGAAGCCAATCGCGCCACCTTTGCCGTCAGCTCGACGCCGAACGAAGGTACGCTGGTCGAAATCGCCTTCCCGTCGCAGCGCGTTCTGGCCAATTAGTAATCCAAGTGAAATGCCCTGTGCACGAGGACGCCGCCTCTTGCTCCGTCATGCTCGGGCTTGACCCGAGCATCCAGATACAAGGCATCAATCCAGACGTGACATGTGCTGATTCAAAGTGACACAGCGTCGTTCATGCGCTCAATTGAACGCACCGCGCAGCAAGCTCAATCCCGTTTAATTGGATGCTCGGGTCAAGCCCGAGCATGACGGAGGTAGGGTTGGGCCGCTCAGGCCTCTTGAAGGTAAAAACCAATCAGCTCTTCAATTCTTCAAGACCGGCAAACAGATCGAGCGCTTCCGGGTTCGCCAGTGCTTCCTTGTTCTTCACCGGGCGTCCGTGAACCACTTCCCGCACGGCGAGCTCGACGATCTTGCCGGACTTCGTGCGCGGAATGTCGGCAACGTGGATAACCTTGGCCGGAACGTGGCGTGGTGAAGCGCCGGTACGGATCTTGGTCTTGATCTTCTTGACGAGATCCTCGTTGAAGCTCACGCCGTCAGCCGTGCGGACAAAGAGTACGACCCGCACGTCATCGTCCCAGTCCTGGCCGATGCAGATCGCCTCGATGATTTCCGGCAGCTGTTCGACCTGGTTGTAGATTTCGGCCGTGCCGATGCGCACGCCACCGGGATTGAGCGTCGCGTCCGAGCGGCCGTGGATGACGAGGCCACCATGGCTTGTCCACTCGGCAAAGTCGCCGTGGCACCAGATGTTGTCGAAACGCTCGAAATAGGCCGCCTTGTATTTGGCGTTGTCCTTGTCGTTCCAGAACATGATGGGCATGGAGGGGAATGCCTTGGTGCAGACGAGTTCACCCTTCTCGCCACGAACCGGCTTGCCGTCGTCGTCCCAGACATCGATCGCCATGCCAAGGCCCGGTCCCTGGATCTCGCCTTCCCAGACAGGCTTCAGGGGATTGCCGAGGACGAAGCAGGAAACGATGTCCGTGCCGCCGGAAATCGAGGCAAGATGCACGTCGGACTTGATGCCGTCGTAGACGAAATCGAACCCTTCCGGCGAAAGCGGCGAGCCGGTCGAGGTCAGCAGGTGCAGGCTCGACAGGTCATGGGTCGTCTTGGGTGTCAGGCCACCCTTGCGCACCGCATCGATATACTTGGCGGATGTTCCAAAAACCGCGAACTTTTCGTCCTGCGCGAAATCGAAAAGCACATTGCCATCGGGATAGAACGGCGAACCGTCAAAAAGGCAGAGCGTTGTTCCCATCGCAAGACCGGACGCAAGCCAGTTCCACATCATCCAGCCGCAGGTGGTGAAGTAGAAGAGGCGATCGCCTTCGCTGAGGCCGCAATGGAATGCCTGCTCCTTCAGATGCTGGATCAGCGTACCGCCGGCCGAATGAACGATGCACTTTGGCACGCCGGTCGTGCCGGAGGAAAAGAGAATGTAGACCGGATGGGAGAACGGCAGGCGCGTATATTCTATCGGCTTTGGCTCATGGGGACCGATGAAGACGTCATAGGTCTTGCCGCCCGCGATCGAGGCGGCCAGCGGAGCGGCTTCGCCCGCGTAGTGGACGATCAACACCGGGCAATTCAGCTTTGGCGCCACGACGCGCACCTTGTCCGCAACATCCTGTTTCTTGCCGTTATACCAGTAGGCGTCGCAGGCGATGAAAAGCTTGGGCTCGATCTGACCGAAGCGGTCGAGCACGCCCTGTTCGCCGAAGTCGGGCGAGCAGGACGACCAGATGGCGCCAAGCGACGTGGCTGCCAGCATGAGCGCATAGGTTTCCGGCATGTTCGGCATCATGGCTGCGACGCGATCGCCCACACCGATGCCCATGGCTTTCATGCCCTGCTGGAGACGGGAGACGGTCTGGCGAAGCTCGTCCCAGGACCAGCGGTAGGATGCCTTGTCTTCGCCGCGGAAAACCAGAGCATCCGAAGAGCCGGAAAGCTTCAGCAGGTTTTCGGCGAAGTTCAGGCTTGCCTCCGGAAAGAACCGCGCATCGATCATCGCGCCGTTGTCGACGAGGTCGACGCTGCCCTTTTCACCGATAATGCCGCAGTAATCCCACACCGCGCTCCAGAATGCGCCCCGCTCGGTGGTCGACCACGCATGGAAGGCATCATACCCGTCAAATGGCTTGCCAGCCCGCTCGCCGCAATAGTGCATGAAGGCGGTCATGGGGCTTTTGGCGATCTGTTCGGGTGATGGGCTCCAAAGGGGGGCGGCGTTCGACATGGTTTCCTCCGGCATTCGAAACGTGATTGCGCGATGTTGCGGCGCAATAATTGTGTTGTGCCGCAAAGCAGCATGGGGTGCAAGTCAGAACGCTCAATTGCATTCTCATGCGCAAGCGGATATCCCCTCGCGTTTAATACGGGCGTTTTGCACGGTGCGGAAACTGGAATCGGATATGCGCGAGTCGATCAGACACAAGGCTTTGGCCGTGTGGAAGAAGCTCAGGGCGCTCCTCACCGTGAGGAGCGTGGCGCTCCTTCTTGTCGTCTTTATCGTTGTTACCGGTGGCCAGCGCATTGCCGGTTCCTGGCTCATCCCGTCGGGGTCCATCAGCCGTCAGGTCGTTCAGGCGATCTCGAAATGGACCGGCTATGAGGTGGTTTCCTCAGGCCGCTCGGCTCTTTCGTTCTGGCCCTCGCCGAAGGTCACGATCGAGGGCGTGATGCTCTTGCCGCCGGGTGGACATCAGAGCGAGCCGCTGATGAGCATCCACCGCGTGACGGCGGGATTCAGCGTGATGTCCGTGCTGCTGGGTGACCCGGTTTTCAAGACGATCGAGCTCGAGGAGCCCGATATCACCGTCGCAATCCAGGCGGATGGTGCACCGAACTGGAAACCGGCCGGTCGACTGGGCGAACTGCTGTCGAAGCCCGATGAACAGGCAGATATCGCGGCTGCGCATGTCGGGCGCATTCTGGTCAATGCAGGCAAGCTTCATTTCAAGCGTGACGGGCGCGAGCAGGCATTCATCGACGAAATGCACGGCACGATCGACCTCAGGTCGGCCTCAGGGCCACTTTCGGTCGATATGGACGGCAAGTTCAACGGACAGACAGTCAACGTCACCGCCACGGCAGCCAGCACATCAGACCTGCTATTCGGCAAGCCGACATCGTTCAGCACCGATCTTTCGGCCACGTCAGGCTCGGTCAAGGCGTCCGGCAAGATGTCGATTTCGTCGGCGCTCTATCTCGATGGTCGCGTCAAGCTGGTCTCAAGCGACACGGGCAAGTTTGCCAGCTGGCTGGGACTTTCCTACCCCGCCCTGCGTTCGATCGGCGCGCTTGACGTTGACGCGACACTGTCGTCGGAAGGGGCAAAGCTCACCCTCTCCGATCTGAAGCTGCAAGCGGGCAATGCAAGCGCAAATGGTGCGCTGATGACCGGCTGGACCGGCCTCGCGCAGACACCATTCCTTTCCGGAACGCTGGCCTTCGACAATTTTGATTGTCAGGCCTTCATGGCGGCGTTTATCAACCTGCCCGGCAGCAAGAACAGCGCCGCGTTCGACATCGATACGGCATTTCTCGGCCAGCTGCAGATGGACCTGCGCTTTTCGGCGAGCAAGGCGACCTTCTCGGCCGTCACCATGACCGATTTTGCCGCAGGAGCGCGGATCGTCGACGGGCATGCCTCATTTTCCCTGGCAACCGGACAGTTCGCCGGTGGAACATTTTCCGGTGAACTGATGCTTGACGACAATGCGCAGGCTGGCCGCGCCGCATCGCTTCATCTGGAGGGTGCAAACATCAACCTGGCTGAGGTGCCTGAAGACATGCGCCCCCTGCGTTTCTGGCCTGAGGCGACCGGCTCCCTGGAGCTTGATGCAAAGGCGGCGCTGCCCACCACCTCCGTCAGCAAGACGCAGATGATCGGCAGCCTGAAGATCGACACCGGTGCCGGGACCCTTGAGGGTTTCGACCCCAAGACATTCCGCGAGCTGGCCGGCGACAAGCGATTTTTCGATCTGTCTGAGGCCGCGACGGGTTCGATGGCCTTCGACAAGCTGGATCTTGACGCGTCACTCGTCAACGGCGTTGCGGAGCTTCGCCATGCCTCGGTCGAGGGCTCCAGCGGCAGGCTTGCCGTCAATGGCGTCGTGCCGTTCCACAATAGCAGCATTGCCATGACCGGGACGTTGACGGCACCGCCTGCCGACGCCCTTCCGGATGTTCGCTTCTTTGCCGGTGGAGCATGGCCGACGGTGGTCATATCGCCCGCATCGACGGTCCTGAACGGTCAGTAATTGCAAAAAATCTTTCAGACCTGCCTTCAAAGTCACACGACAACCATTAAGTGATTGTCATTTGTGTGCGGTGCACAATGCTGTTACCACATGTGCCAACCCGTTAGGTCATGGAGTGTCTTGAATGGCCGTTCTTGCTGATAAGAAGATAGTCGTGTTTCAGGGCGGCGGGGCGCTGGGCGCATATCAGGCCGGGGCTTATGAGGCGCTGCACGAGGCCGGTATCGAGCCCGAATGGATCGCCGGTATTTCGATCGGCGCCATCAATTCGGCCATCATCGCCGGAAGTCCGCCTGAAAAGCGAGTCCAGAACCTTGAATACTTCTGGAACAAGGTTTCGGCGGGTTCGAATGTCCTGCCGATCGGCGACGAGCCCCTACTGCGTCGCTGGTACAACGAATTGTCGGCAATGTATTCGGCATCGTTTGGCGTGCCGGGCTTTTATGCGCCACGCTTTGGAAATCCGTTTGGTCTTCCGGGTGCTGCCGCAACGCTCAGTTTCTATGACACGTCACCGCTGATCCAGACGCTGGAAAGCCTTGTCGACTTTGAAAGGATCAACAAAGCCGGGCCGCGACTCAGCGTTGGCGCCGTCGAGATCGAAACAGGCAACTTCCACTACTTCGACAGCGATCAGCTGAAGAATCGCGGAGGCATCGACGCGCGCCACATCGCAGCCTCGGGCGCCCTGCCGCCGGGCTTTCCGCCGGTCGAAATCGATGGCCGTCACTATTGGGACGGCGGTCTTGTCTCGAACACGCCGCTGCAATGGATCATGGATCGAAGGAACCATCAGGAGGACATCTGCGTTTTCCAGGTGGACCTCTTCAGTGCCGAAGGCAAGATGCCGCGCGACCTGATGGAGGCCTCGGCCCGCGAAAAGGAAATCCGCTTCTCGAGCCGGACGCGTTTGAATACCGACATGGTCAAGGAGCAGGAATACATGCGACGGGCGCTCAAGCGGCTGCTCGAAAGATTGCCCGAGGGCTTCCAGAACGATCCCGACGTGCAATATCTGATGCGCAAGCAGGATGGCGGCGGGACCACCGTGGTTCACCTGATCTACCGTCGAAAACCCTATGAATCCAGCACGATGGACAATGAATTTTCGCGTGCAACCATGCTCGACCATTGGCGCGCCGGCTATGACGACGTGCGGGAGACGCTGTCTTGCAGACAGTGGACCAACCGCCGGATTCCCGACGAGGGCTTCGTAACAATCGACCGGCATCGTGCCGCGGAAGGCAGATAAGGCAGAAAGGATTACGCCATGAACATGAAGGACAAGGTTTGTATCGTCACGGGTTCGGCAGGTGGCATCGGGTATGCGATCGCCAAGCGCTATGTGGAAGCCGGAGCCAAGGTCGTCATTGCCGATCTCAAGCTGGACGCGGCCGAAAAGGCAGCCACAGATCTGACAGCCATGGGTCCGGGCGAGGCGTTTGCCGTTGCCATGGATGTCACGGACGAGGCTGCGGTCAACGCCGGTGTGGATGCCACGATCCAGAAATGGGGCCGTATTGACGTGCTTGTTTCCAACGCAGGGATCCAGATCGTCAACAAGATTGAAGATTTTGCCTTTTCGGACTGGAAGAAGCTGCTGGCGATCCACCTTGATGGCGCTTTCCTGACGACTAAGGCCTGCATGCCACATATGAAAGCCCAGAAGGGTGGCTCGATCATCTACATGGGTTCGGTCCATTCCAAGGAGGCCTCGCCGCTAAAGTCTGCCTACGTGACTGCAAAGCACGGCCTTCTGGGGCTGGCGCGTGTGGTGGCCAAGGAGGGCGGCAAGTTTGGCGTTCGCGCCAACGTGATCTGCCCGGGCTTCGTACGCACGCCGCTGGTTGAAAAGCAGATCCCCGAACAGGCAAAGGAGCTTGGCATTTCCGAAGAGGAAGTCGTCTCCAAGGTCATGCTGGGCCAGACGGTCGATACGGAGTTCACGACCGTGGAAGACGTGGCGGAATGCGCCTACTTCTTCGCAGGCTTCGAAACCAACGCGCTGACGGGTCAGTCGATCGTCGTCAGCCACGGCTGGTTCATGGAGTAATTATCAGGTCAGGATTGATACCAACACTCATTGCTGGATGGTGCGCCGCACTTGTGCGCATGAATTGACGCCGGATTGATACCAATCAAGGTCGGGCGCGCCATCCTCGCTTCTTATGCTGGCAAACACCACGTGCAAGCAAAGGAGCAAGCGATGCCTGCCATGATGAAAGCCGCTGTCGTTCGGGACTTCACCAAGCCTCTGGTGCTCGAGGAAGTGCCGATCCCTGAACCGGGCGATGATGAAATCCTCGTCAAGTACGAGGCGTCCGGCGTTTGCCATACCGATCTCCATGCCTCAAAGGGCGACTGGCCGGTCAAGCCGACGCCGCCGTTCATACCGGGCCACGAAGGTGTCGGTTATGTCTACAAGCTTGGGCGCAATGTCCGGCGCGTCAAGGAAGGCGACCGCGTCGGAGTTCCGTGGCTGCACACGGCCTGCGGCTACTGCCCGCATTGCCGTACCGGCTGGGAAACCCTGTGCGGCAGCCAGCAAAACACCGGCTATTCCGTCAACGGAAGTTTCGCGCAATACGGTCTTGCCGACCCGGACTTCGTTGGCCTGTTGCCCGATCAGCTTGGCTTCGGTCCCGCGGCACCTGTGCTTTGCGCGGGCGTGACCGTCTACAAGGGGCTGAAGGAAACGGAAGTGAAACCCGGTGAATGGGTCCTCATTTCCGGCATCGGCGGCCTCGGTCACATGGCTGTCCAGTATGCCAAGGCCATGGGCATGCATGTTGTTGCCGCCGACATTTTTCCTGAAAAGCTCGCGCTTGCCACCAGCCTCGGAGCCGACATGGTGGTTGATGCACGGGATCCGGCAGCTGTGGCTGCGGTCCAGAAGGACGGCGTTCACGGGGCTCTGGTGACTGCGGTTTCGCCCAAGGCCATGGAGCAGGCGTTCTCCATGCTGCGCTCGCACGGGACGATGTCGCTTGTGGGCCTGCCACCCGGCATGATCAGCCTGCCGGTTTTCGATACGGTGTTGAAGCGCATCACGGTTCGGGGGTCGATCGTGGGAACACGGCAGGATCTCGAAGAGTCCCTGCAGTTTGCCGGAGAGGGCAAGGTCGCCGCCCACTTCTCGTGGGACAAGCTCGAAAACATCAACGCGATCTTTGAGACGATGCAGAAGGGTGGCATCGACGGTCGTATCGTTCTGGACCTGAGCTGACCGCATATCGACGTCTCTGGCGCGCTGGCCGTGCAGGTGTTTCGATGCCTGTGCGGTCTTTTGCTGTCCGCTTCACGACTTTTTGTGTTGCTGAAAGAGGTCCGTGTCCGCACGATGTCCGTATTGCTTTGAGGGGATAAGCAAGGGGACGCCATACATCGATCCAGAGGACACGAAGCCATGACGAAACCCGAGAACCACCCGAAAATCACGCAGGCGATGATCAATGCCTACGATGAATATACGCATTTGACGCTGGACCGCCGCGACTTCATGCGAAAGCTGACAGGCCTGACCGGCTCGGCGGCATCCGCCGCTGCCATCGCGCCGCTTCTCGCAGCAAACAAGGCCAAGGCCGAAATGATTGCGGCGGACGATGCGCGTCTCAAGTCCGAAGACGTTACGTTTCCGGGCGCAACTGGCGAAATCAAGGCCTACAAGGTGCGCCCCGCAAATGCGGCCGGAAAGCTTCCCGCAGTCGTTGTTATCCATGAGAACCGCGGTCTCAACCCGCATATCAAGGATGTTGCACGCCGGATTGCGCTCGAAGGATTTGAGGCGCTTGCGCCAGACTACCTGTCGCCTGCGGGTGGAACGCCATCTGATGAAGACAAGGCACGCGAGATGATCTCGGCTCTGAAGCCAGAGGACACGGCTGCCAACTCTGCAGCGGCCGTCAAATATCTCGCCGGTGCTGCGGACACGACCGGCAAGGTTGGTGCTGTGGGCTTCTGCTGGGGCGGCGGGCTGGTCAACCAGACGGCGGTGCATGCACCGGACCTCAAGGCGGCGGTTGCCTATTACGGTCCGCAACCAAAGGCGGAGGATGTTGCGAAGATCAGGGCATCGCTGCTGCTTCACTATGCCGGGCTCGATGATCGCATCAATGCCGGCATCGATGCCTACAAGAAGGCTCTGACCGCCGACGGCAAGGATTTCCAGATCTACGTCTATGATGGCGTCAACCACGCCTTCAACAATGACACCTCGTCGGCACGCTACAACAAGCAGGCAGCCGATCTGGCATGGGGAAGGACCATTGCCTTCCTGAAGGAAAAGCTCGCCTGAGAAATTCGCTGTGCCTGTCATCAGGCATGCGCCGTTTCATGAAACAAATCGCACCGTGGCGCATTTCTGAATGCATGGCCAAGAATTGTGCTGCGGTGCACCATGCTCTGGCCTTGTTTGTTTCCGACTGTGAGCCGGGATGCCCCCGCACGAAGCCAAGGGATTTGTCATGAAGATCAGTGATGTGAAGAAGAACGCGTTTGCCATGCCGCTCACCAACCCATCCTATCCGCGTGGACCATACCGGTTCGTCAATCGCGAGTTTCTCGTGATCACATACAGGACGGATCCCGAGGCGCTGGCGCGTGTTGTTCCCGAGCCGCTGACATTTGACGAGCCGCTGGTGAAGTATGAGTTCATCAGGATGCCGGATTCGACTGGTTTTGGGGATTACACGGAGTCCGGTCAGGTCATCCCGGTCAAGTTCAATGGCGTCTCCGGCGGGTATGTCCATTCGATGTATCTCAACGACGATGCACCAATTGCCGGAGGACGTGAAATCTGGGGCTTTCCCAAGAAGCTCGCCGAACCATCGCTGTCGGTGGTGAAGGATACGCTCGTCGGTACACTCGACTATTCCGGTCAGCGCATTGCGACTGCGACCATGGGCTACAAGCACCGAAAACTGGATTCAGACAAGGTACGGGAGAGCCTTCTTGCGCCCAATTTCATGCTGAAGATCATTCCGCATGTCGATTGCACGCCGCGCATCTGCGAACTCGTTCGCTACTATCTCGAGGATCTGACCGTGAAGGGTGCCTGGGAAGGGCCGGGCGCTTTGGCGCTTTCCCCCCATGCACTCGCCGATGTCGCGGCCCTGCCGGTCCTGGAAATCAAATCGGCGGTCCACATCCTGACCGATCTGACATTGGGGCTCGGTGAAGTGGTCCACGACTACATGGCGGATTGAAGCAGTTCTTCAGCAGCGCGCTTGCAGGCCGCACCAAAGGCTTCGAAATCCTTTCGCCGCATGCTGTTGCCCTTGCGCCAGACCAGTCCGATCTCGCGATAGGGCTGCGGCTCTGCCATGGGAACAATCCGCATGCGGTTGCGGTTCGCCTCGTCCCTGACTGCGATTTCAGGGATGAGGGTGATGCCCATGCCGTGGCTGACCATTTGCAGCAGCGTTGTCATCGAGGTCGCCCCGAAATTGGCAACCCGGCGCCCCGCCGTCGACCCGCAGACCGCAAGAGCCTGTTCGCGCAGACAATGGCCTTCCTCCAGCAAGAGAAGCCGCTCGACATCGACCTGTTCGGCAGTGAGCGGCGACATCAGGATGTCGGTCTCGTTTTCTGCCGCCGCCACCAGGAACCTGTCCCTGAACAGGGGGCGGGCTTCGATGCCGGGCGTTTCAACGGGAAGGGCGACCAGTGCGCAATCGATGCGCCCGGATTGCATGTCCTCCAGACAATGTCCTGTGATCGCCTCGCGCAATTCCAGCGTCAGGTCCGGATAGTCGGCGCGCAGCAGGGGGATAAGCCTTGGCACGAGATAGGGTGCGAGCGTGGGAATGACGCCGAGACGAAGGCGGCCTTCCAGTGTCGAACGCGCCTGGCGAGCCCGCTCCTGCAGCTGGTCAACGCTGGCCAGGATCGCCTGTACTTCCGGCAAAAGCGCTTCGCCCTCGATCGTCAGGAATGTGCCGGATCGTGAGCGCTCGACAAGCTTGACGCCAAGCGCGGCCTCCAGATCGGCGATCTGGGCTGAAAGTGCGGGCTGGCTGACATTCACCACGGTTGCCGCCTTGCCGAAATGTTTCATTGCGGCGACGGCCTCGAAATAGCGCATTTGACGAATGGTAATCATGATAAGAAAATCCTATCGATAATTAAAATAAATACAATTGGAGATTATGAGTGTTCGGTGCGAGATTGCCATCAGCCCCAAAATCAGGGGCCATGACAATGGCGTGAGGAGGACACTGACATGGGCGGCTTGAACGCACCTGAAGACCTTTGGTTTGTTGCCGCTGCGGCAGCTGGCTGTCGTCCCTTGAATTTCCCCGTGCCTCGTTGACTGCGCAGCACTGACGCGCAGGAAAGTCATGCAAGCTTCACATTCAGGCGGCAGAAATCAGACTGCCAATGCAATCGGAGACCGATATGGACGCGAAAGTTGACAAGAAAGGCCAGTGCCCCGTCGCGCACGGCGCCACCAACATGGGCATGCGCTCCAACAGCGACTGGTGGCCAAACCAGCTGAACCTGCGCATCCTGCACCAGAACAGCGCGAAGTCCGACCCGATGAGTGAGGGTTTCGACTACGCCGAGGCGTTCAAGAGCCTCGACTACGCGGCGCTGAAAAAGGACCTGACCGCGCTGATGACCGACAGCCAGGAATGGTGGCCGGCCGACTACGGTCACTACGGCGGCCTCTTCATCCGCATGGCCTGGCATTCTGCCGGCACGTACCGCACCGGCGACGGCCGTGGGGGCGCAGGCACCGGCCAGCAGCGTTTCGCACCGCTGAACTCCTGGCCGGATAACGGCAACCTCGACAAGGCACGCCGCCTGCTGTGGCCGATCAAGCAGAAATACGGCAACAAGATTTCCTGGGCCGACCTGATGATCCTCGCCGGCAACGTCGCGCTGGAATCAATGGGTTTCAAGACCTTCGGCTTTGCCGGCGGCCGCGCCGATGTCTGGGAACCGGAAGAAGACGTCTACTGGGGTTCGGAAACCGAGTGGCTCGCCACGAGCGACAAGGCCAACAGCCGCTATACCGGCGATCGTGAGCTCGAAAACCCGCTCGCTGCCGTGCAGATGGGCCTCATCTACGTCAACCCGGAAGGCCCGGATGGCAAGCCGGACCCGATCGCATCAGGCCGTGACATCCGCGAAACCTTTGCGCGCATGGCCATGGACGACGAAGAAACAGTCGCCTTGACTGCCGGTGGTCACACCTTCGGCAAGACGCATGGCGCAGGCCCCGCAACGCATGTCGGCCCTGAGCCGGAAGGTGCGCCGATCGAAGCCATGGGCTTTGGCTGGCTGTCCACCTATGGCAGCGGCAAGGGTCGCGACACCATCACGTCGGGCATCGAAGGTGCCTGGACGCCGAACCCGATCAAGTGGGACAACGCCTATTTCGACGTGCTTTTCGGCTATGAATGGGAACTGGTGAAGAGCCCTGCGGGTGCTTGGCAGTGGACGCCGAAGGATCTGAAGCCGGAAGACTTCGCGCCGGATCCGGAAACCGGTGAAAAGACCCACCGCATCATCATGACGACGGCCGACATGGCCATGCGCATGGATCCGATCTACGGCCCGATTTCCAAGCGCTTCCATGAAAACCCTGACCAGTTTGCCGATGCGTTTGCACGTGCCTGGTTCAAGCTGACCCACCGCGACATGGGACCGAAGGCGCGCTACCTCGGTCCGGAAGTTCCGGCTGAAGACCTTATCTGGCAGGATCCGATCCCGGCCGCGGATCACCCGCTGATCGACGACAAGGATATTGCCGACCTGAAGCAGAAGATCCTCGGCACCGGTCTTTCGGTATCCGAGCTTGTATCGACTGCGTGGGCGTCCGCTTCGACGTTCCGTGGTTCGGACAAGCGCGGCGGCGCCAACGGCGCGCGTATCCGCCTTGCTCCGCAGAAGGACTGGGCAGCCAACAACCCCGCGCAGCTCGCCAGGGTCCTTTCGGCATTGGAAGGCATTCAGGCAGCGTTCAACGCGGCGCAGTCAGGTGGCAAGAAGGTTTCGCTGGCCGACCTGATCGTGCTCGGCGGCGCAGCAGCCATCGAAAAGGCTGCGGCAGATGCGGGCACTCCGGTTTCCGTGCCGTTTACGCCCGGTCGGACGGACGCAAGCCAGGAACAGACGGATGTCGAATCCTTCTCGGTACTGGAACCTGCTGCCGATGGCTTCCGCAACTACCAGAAGACCGAGTACACGATTTCGCCGGAAGAACTGCTGGTCGACAAGGCCCAGCTTCTAACCCTGACGGCTCCGGAAATGACTTTGCTGCTCGGCGGTCTGCGTGTTCTGGGTGCAAACTTCGATGGTTCGAACCATGGCGTCTTCACGGCGCGCAAGGGTCAGCTGACCAACGACTTCTTCGTCAACATCGTGGACATGTCCACCGTGTGGTTCCCGAAGTCGGGCGAACAGTCAACCTTCGAGGGCCGCGATCGCAAGACCGGCGCCATCAAGTGGACCGGTACGCGCGTTGACCTCGTGTTCGGTTCGAACTCGCAGCTTCGCGCGCTGTCGGAGGTCTATGCCCAGTCCGACGCCGGCTCCAAGTTCGTGGCCGATTTCGTCAAAGCCTGGAACAAGGTCATGAACGCAGATCGCTTCGATCTCGTCTGATCCTGGTCAGCTGAGTGAACACGAACGCCGCGGACTGGTTCCGCGGCGTTTTTGTCTGGAGATGACAGCGGCAACGCCCCCCTATTAACCACCGTTGCATTTTTCTGGGACAATTGGCGCGAAATCCGGCATTCATGTCGGGCAAATCAAGTTTCTGATGCGTTTTGCATCCTAGAGGGGGCTCTTATGAAACTTATGAAGACGATCGCCGTGACAGGCGTTGCCTTGGCTGTGCTTGCTTCGCAGGGCTATGCCGCTGGCATGAAATTCAAGATCTGGAACAAGTCCGACTACATCATCAACGGCTTTTACGTTCAGGGCAGCGACGGTTCGCTGAGCAGCAACTGGATGGATTTCGAGCTGAACGGCAACGAAAACGCCAACATGAAGTTCGACTATGACGGCCCGTGCGACATCACGTTTGTCGTCGCCTGGAAGGCCACGGACGGCTCAGAGATCAAGGGCGATCCGACCTCGATCGATATCTGCAAGGCCGACAACATCTACTTCGACGGTGAGAACGCCACGTACGATTGATGTATGCGCGCAGGCAGGAATTCTTGACTGCGCAGGGATTGAGAACGCCGCGCTCCGACCAGGGGGCGCGGCGTTCTTAGTTTTAGCGCCGGATGATCGGGCAGCCGCGGTCGTTGGCGAATACCATACGGTCGCGATGGTTGAAGCGCCAGCCTTCGACGACGATGCGGGCAGGCGTCTGCATCACGACACGCGCGCGGCGAAGCCCGCTCCGCTCTGCCTTGTCCAGCGCAAAGCCCGGCGCGCAACGGTCGCGTCGCATACCGCGATCGTCCTGATGCCAGCGATCCCGAACGTCGATTCTCAGTCCTGTGTCGCTTGCCATGGCCGAAGCGGGGATGGCTGCCAGCGAGCCAAGACCGATGGCTGCAGCAAGGATGGCTTTGATAGGAAATGTCGTCATGGTGTTTCTCCGGTTCTTCTTCTTGTAGCGCCACGTATCAGATGAACGCGTTCGGAACGCCGTCGTGCACATGCCAAACCCGTTCGAGTAGACCCACCCGAACGCAGCACGCGCCCAAGGGCACGGTATGCACCGCCGGTTACAGCGGGTGCGGCCAATTGAAGACACGAACGACGCTGCAACACTTTGAAACCACGCATGTTCGTTCCACTCAATTGATGCCAGTTGAGTGCGCCATGCATGAGGCGATTTTGTGAATATAAGGGAAGTCTGATGAACCGGACTGGAACCACGCGTTCACGCCGTGTTCAGCCGCCCCACGCTTGCGCAGGGCAGCCGGTTCTAGTGGAGTGAATTTGACATTTGATACCCATCTGCAGCGAGCGCCCAAATCAAATGTCAAATTCGATAACTCCACTCGAATCATAAGTTGGCAAGTGGTTTAACCGATTCCAACATTTGCCAGGGTGCTTGCAGGATCTGGATGCAAATGTTGGAATCAAACCACTGGTCGACTACCAGCTCGAGGACGAGTTGACGGAGACGAGGTACGGCATCTTGGAAGCCGCCGCCAGGTCTTCGCGCATCTCGCCACGGAAAGCCGTCGGCGTGATGTTGTCCAGACACGCTGCGATATGGCTTGTGATTGCGTTCATCAGCGACGGAGCAACACCGGGACGCTTCATGATGCCGATCTGGATAGGCGCAAGCGGCGGGAAACCGTCCTGCTGGCTCAGCACCTTCATGCCGGTGCGCAGCGCCGATTCCGGCTGAACGGAAACCGCCATGCCTGCCAGAACCGCTGCCGCCAGAACCGTTGAAGATCCGCTTGTGAAGAGGATCTGATAATCACGCCCGATGGAGTCCAACGCAGCGCAGGAAGCCTGCCGCCACTGGCAATCCGGCCGCCCCAGCGCCAGCGGAACCGGCGCATTGTCGGGCAGGGGGTGGTTCATCGAGGCCACCCAGCAGAGCGGCTCGGTTCGCACCACTTCCGAAACGCGCGCGCGCGGATTGTGGGTGACAAGCGCGACATCGAGTTCGCCACGCTTCATCTTCTCGGCGAGATCGACCGAGGACTCACAGATGACGTTCAGTTCCACGCCCGGGTTGGTGCGTGCAAACCGGCTGATGATTTCCGGCATGTAACGATCGGCATAGTCATCGGGCGTGCCGATGCGCAGCGAGCCTTCGAGACGATTGTCGTCGAATGCGGCGAGTGCCTCGCCGTTGAGGCGCAGCATGCGGCGCGCAAAGATCAGCAGCCGCTCACCCTCGGGTGTCAATTTGTTACCGCGCCCGTCCTTGATGAAGAGTTGCTTGTCGATGCGCTCTTCAAGGCGGCGCATCTGCATGGAGACCGCAGATTGCGTCTTGAACACGCGATCGGCGGCTTTTGTGAAGCTTCCGGTATCGACGATCGCGACAAACGTTTGCAGCTGATCAATATCCAGGGGGGCAGTCATGACCTACTCCATCAATCTTCTTGATGGCTATCATTAAAAACATTCGATGGACTGATCAATGATTATTTGAGAGATTGTTCACATGCAAAGCGACAAAGCGGTCGCGGCCCCTTCCCAAGGCCACGTTTCAATTGCGCTGTGCCTCCAGTTTTCCCCGCAGGGTCACGCCAATAGGCCCTGCTTCTTCGCCCGGCTCCGCCAGTGAGTGCAGCCGGGCTTTTTTATTTTGAGGTTGGCGTCAGCCCCTTCATGTAGGTGTCGAAGATCGCTTCCATGTTCTTCTGGTAGGACTTCTGGACCTCGAGCCCGCTGTCGAACATCGACCCCACGAACTCGGAATATTGCGAAAGGTCAACCGGCTTGGCCTCGACCTTCGCATCCGGCTTGGCCTCTTCCTTTGCGCCCGGGGGCATGAAGCTCTGCATCATCTTCATGAATGCGCCTGTGCCGAATGGGTCTGCCGCCTGCGGTTCGGGAGCCTTCTGGGCAGCGCCCATCATCATCTGCATCATCTGCAGGAACGGATTGTCCGGCAATTCGGGCTTCTTGGGCTTGGGCTGGAAACCGGCGGCCTCCATCCACTGCTGCATCGCGCCCATCATCGGATTGCTGGCGGCAAGCTTTTCCGCCATCGATTCATATTGCCCGGTCATTTCCTTGATAAGGCCGCCTGCCATGGCGCTGGCCATTGCGGGCATCATGCCGGCCAGCATGTCCTGGCCGAGGCCGGTGACCTTCGCGGCCTGCTCGGCCACAGCGCGGGTGACGTCGTTGGAACCGAAAATCGACTTGAGAAAATTGTTGCCGTCGGCAACGCCCTGCGGCGAGAAGGCCGCGGAGATGTCCTCGAAATACTTGGCGTAGTTGCCGCTCATCAGCGACTGCATCATCGCTCCGAAGTCGTATGGGTTGGCGGCGCTTCGCTTCAGCCCGGTGGAAAACGCCGGCGTCAATGCCGCAAAGGCCTTGGCCATCTGTTCCTGGGCAAGGCCGAATTGCTTCGAAAACGCTTCGAGCGCCTTTCCGTTCTGGGCCTGCATCATCAAGTCGAAAAGCGGCAGCATCGAAGTCCCCTCTATATGTTGCCATCCAGATCCCGCACGCTCAGTGGACGTGTCGGCAGTCCGGTCGGACATTCACTGGCTGCATGTTCCGGCATCCGTCCGAATCCGGATGGGCGCGACACGCATTGGGATCACTATATCGATGATTCTGCGGAGGAAAACTCCTCAGCTTTCATGGCGTCAAATATTTGTCGGGATGAGGGCAGGCCCGGACCGCAGCCGGGCCGCTGCATCAATAGCTGTAGGCCTCGAAGACCGGCGATACCGATTGGCCCCAGGCACCGTTGTACTGCCGAAGGATGTCCTCCGCGAGCGTCGTGCCGCGTGAAACCACATCCTCGACAGGCGCGAGATACGTGCTCTCGTCGGCGCCTGCGGCATTGTATCTGGCACGTGATTTCAGCCCCTTGCTGCTGATGGCAAGGGCGTCCTTCGCGATATCCAGAAGCGTTCCGCTCCGGAATGAAGCCTTCAGGCCGGCTGTCGGAACAGCATCACGAAGCGCCTGAACCTCTGCAAAGGTCCAATCCCTGGTCAGCTGTTCGGCTTCGTCCAGCGCTGCATTGTCGTAGAGAAGGCCAACCCAGAAGGCAGGCAATGCGGTGATACGATCGAGCGGCCCGCCATCGGCGCCACGCATCTCGAGAAAGCGTTTCAGCCGGACGTCGGGGAAAAGGGTCGACAGGTGGTTCGTCCAGTCGCCCATGTTCGGCCGCCAGTCGGCGATCTCGCCCTTGAGCGCTCCATTCAGGAACTGCCGGAACGTCACATGCGTGCAATCATGGTATTTGCCGTCGCGCACGATGAAATACATCGGCACATCGAGCGCCCACTCGACGTAGTGCTCGAAACCGAAATTCGGCGCGAATGCGAAGGGGAGCAGGCCCGCGCGGGCGTTGTCCGTGTCGCGCCAGATCTCGCCGCGCCAGGAGAGATAGCCGTTGGGCTTGCCCTCGGTGAAGGGCGAGGCGGCAAAAAGGGCCGTTGCCAGAGACTGCAGCTTCAACGACACCTGCATCTTGCGGCGCATGTCTTCTTCGGACGCGAAGTCGAGGTTCACCTGGATCGTACAGGTGCGGTACATCATGTCGAGGCCGTGGCGACCGACCTTCGGCATGTAGCGTGTCATGATCTCATAGCGAGACTTCGGCATGCGCGGGGTATTTTCGAACGTCCATTCGGGACTGCCACCAATGCCAAGGAACTTGATGCCGAGCGGGTCGGCGATTTCCTTGAGCACCTTCAGGTGGTGAACTGTCTCGTCGTGTGTCTGATGCAGGGTTTCAAGCGGGCCGCCCGAAAGCTCGAACTGGCCGCCGGGCTCGATCGAGATCGCACCCATGCCATGTGGCTCTGCGAGCCCGATGATATTGCCGGCGTCGAGGATGGGTTCCCATCCGAGCCTGGCTTCCATGCCATGGAGGAGCGCCGAAATGCTGGCGTCGCCAAAATAGGGTACCGGGGCATGGGAGTCCGTAAAGAACCCGAATTTCTCGTGCTCTGTACCAATGCGAAATTGAGACGCGGGTTTTGACCCCTTCGCCATGTACTCGGCCAGTTCGCCGATCGAGCCGATAGGAGTTTGATCGGTGGTGTCGCGCGCCATGCAATACGTCTCTTGTGAAATGGGTTCCCGGCGGGGTGCCGGACAGGCTGGATGAACCGGATTTGGCCAATTTGCAAATAAAAAGCCTTCACCGTTTCGTGAAATTTTCTGTACGTGAAATTCCTCGCTCCGGCATATAAGGCAGGCTGCGTCTTATTTCCAGTCTCCCACGGTGGCCTGCAACACGGCAAGTGCGGCAACGGCAGCGGTATCGGCCCTGAGAATGCGTGGCCCCAAAGGGATAGGCGTGACGAAATCGAGGCCTCGCAGCATGGTCCGTTCGGCGTCCGAAAAGCCACCTTCCGGACCGACGAGAAGCGCGAACTTCTTGTCTGTCATCGCCTGCAGGATGTGTAGCGGGTTCTGCCCGGCATCCCCTTCGTCACAGTAGATGATGCGGCGGTCAGTCGGCCAGCGCGCAAGCAGGTCGGAAAGCTTTTGCGGCTCGGCAATATCTGGCACCGCGAGGATTCCGCATTGCTCCGCGGCCTCCATCGCATAGGCTTTCAGTTTGTCGAGGGAGTGGATCTTGCCCTGAACGTGCTGGGTCATGACCGGCTGGATCAGCCCCGCACCCATCTCGACGGCCTTCTGGATCAGATAGTCGAGTCGCCCGGTCTTGAGCGGCGCAAAGAGATAGTGAAGATCGGGCAAGGGCGGCTGTGGCCGGGTCAGTTCGACCGCGACAAGATTGATCTTTTTCTTGGACGGGTAGGTGATCCGCGCCGTCCATTCGCCATCGCGCCCATTGAAGACGAGAACTTCGTCGCCGTCCTGCAGCCGCAGGACGTTGGCCAGATAGTTGAACTGGTTTGCGTCGGTTTCCACCGATGCGCCGCTGTTGAGCGGGGCATCAACGAACAGCCGTTGCATCCGGAAGTTTGCGCGCATGATTTCCTTTTCCGTCAATTCAGGGAGAGCGACAGGATCGTGTAGACTGTCGCGCTGAGCGCTGCAGCGATCGGCAGCGTGATGATCCAGGCTCCGACAATGGTCATGAAGTGCGATCGCCGGACAAGATAGCGCCTGCGCATTTCTTCGGGGCTCGTCTCGTCCTCGTCAACCCCTGTGTTCCCAGAGCCGTCGCCACTGGTTGCCGAGGCTTCCCGCGCAAGGCGCAGCATCCTGTTCGATTGCCACTCGCGATAAAATCCGACGCCGAACACGCTGCCGATGGCGATATGGGTCGTACTGACGGGAAAGCCGAAGATGGATGCCACGATGACGGTGACTGCCGTCGAGAGCGAGATGCAGTAGGCGCGCGCCGGGTTGAGCTTGGTAATTTTCTCGCCGACGATGCGGATGAGGCGCGGCCCGAAAAGCGACATGCCAGCCGCAAGCCCGAGTGCGCCGATGGGTAGAACCCAGGCTGGCATCGACACCTGCATGCCCATGGTCTGGCCGTGCGCGGCCTGAATGATTGCCGACAGAGGCCCCACCGCATTCGACACGTCGTTCGAGCCGTGGGCGAAGGACATCAGGGCAGCCGCAAAGAGCAGCGGCAGCCGGAAGAGCCCCCGCATGATTTCGCCTCTCGTGCCGCCACTTGAAGATTGCCGCATCACGACAGGCCGGCTGACCGCCCAGATGACGATTCCTGATGCAAGGCCGATGAGACACGCCTCTGTCCACGTAAAGCTGTAGACGCGTCCGAGACCCTTGATGACCAGATAGATAGTGAAAACGCCCGCCATGATGCCGGTCAGCACGGGCACCCAGCGTCGCGCTGCGCCGATCCGATCCTCCTGCGATGTGATCAACCGCGTGATGATGGCCAGAAACACGGCGGCGATCGTTCCGCCGATGAGAGGTGCCACCACCCAGCCTGCCGCGATCGAGGCAACCGACAGCCAATGCACGCCGCCGGGGCCGGATGAGGCCACGCCTGCACCCAGAATACACCCGACCACCGTATGCGTGGTGGAAATCGGCGCCCTCAGCCACGTCGCCATGTTGGTCCATAATGCAGCGGCCAGCAGGGCGGCCATCATGGCCCAGATGAAGTCTGTCTTGTCGGCCACAGCCGAGGTGTCGATGATGCCGGTCGAGATCGTGGAAATCACCCGACCGCTGCCGATAAAGGCGCCGGCGACTTCGAAGATTGCTGCGATGACAAGCGCCTGTACGATGGTGATCGCCCGCGATCCGACCGCTGCGCCGACATTGTTGGTGACGTTGTTCGCGCCGATATTCATCGCCATGTAGGCGGCAATCACCGACGTTACGATGATTGCCGCATTGTCGGTCGTCGAGGTCGCGAAACTCGTGCCGAGCAGTCCAGCAACGACAAGCACCAGAAAGCCGAGGCCAGGCCGCACGAGGCCGCTCGCCACATGCTGGTTGACCTCCTCGAGATAGGTGAATTTTCGCAGATCCTTGTCGAGTACCGGTTTGACAAGGCTGCGTTGCCGCTTCGCCATTCGCTCTTCCAGTGACGGCTTCAAAGCCGTTACAAATGCCCCGGCAACCTTATTAGCGCGCGATGACCGGGTCATTCAACCGGCATATGGCCTATTGCGACCTGCCAGCGCCTTGGCTACTTAGGCTACCCGCCTGCAGTCGACCTTATCCGCGTGCAGCCGTCCTGTCGGATCGTGCAAGCATGGATGCTTCAAACGACATGATCAGTTCTTTCAGGCCGGGTTCATTGACCCGCTCGGCAGCCTCGCGTGATGAAAACCACGCCTTGCGACGCTGGCCTTTTTCCTTGAACTCGGCGACGAAGCCGCTGACCTCGAGCCCGTGCACCTGAACTTTGCAGGGCACTTTCACGCCTGAATCCAGAGCCTTGAGATACATGAAGTCTCCGGCTGACGCCCGATCGGCAACGCCTTGCACGCCAACTTCTTCCAGGGCCTCCTGCGCTGCCACCTGATGGGCAAGCTTGCCTTCCATCGGCCAGCCCTTGGGGATGACCCAACGGCCGGTATCGCGGCTGGTGATCAGCAGGATGTCGATCCCGTCCCTGGCGTCATTCCACCGATAGCACAGTGCCGCAAATTGCAGCCGCTCTGGGCGGCGCAGCATCAGGCGGACATCGGTGGCAAGGCGGGTGAACAGGTTCAACGGACAGGAAACTCCCTTGTGCGAGACTGAGAATCAATCCTGTTCTTAATATAGGTGATGTCCGTCGCTTTTTATCGAATATCGGCAAAATTTGTTCTGATACGACAAATCGTCCCACACATTTCGCCATGTGCGGGATGAGACGCAGATCAGGGATGCGCGTGTCTGGCGTCGAGCTGGCTCTCAGTCGTCAACAATCACGATATGCAGGGCGCGGGGTCCGTGCGCGCCCATTATGATCTTCTGCTCGATATCTCCCGAGCGCGACGGGCCGGTCACGAAGTTGACCGTGCGCGGCATTTCGCCTTTGCCATAGGTCTGCGTGACGTCGGCAAACGCCTCTTCCAGCGATCCGCCGATATCCGCCGCGTTGATGGCGACGATATGGTGCTCGGGCAGGAAGTTGATCGTCACCGGATTGTCCTGTCCGGAGGCAAGAACCAGCGTTCCGCTTTCCGCAACGCCTGCGATGGCATGGCTGACGCCTGCCAGATCGTTTCCATCGGATGCGCCATGCAGCACGCTCAACACCGGTTCGCTGGCAAAATCGGCCGCCTTCAGCAATTCGTCGTCGCCCATGCGCACGGATGCGGGCAGGTTCCGGCTCTTGAGATAGGCGGAGACGGCAGCGGGCAGTTCGGTGATGGAACCGATGCGCGTGGTCGTCGCCCCGTATTTCTCGGCGTAGTAACAGAAGAGCTTGATGCGCTCGTCAGTCGGCAACTGTCCCCGCTGCGGGATGATCCCCGGTCTGGCTGCTGCGATGCGTTCGGCCACCGCCGTGCGGCGCTGGGTATCATCGCCGGATGCTGCAAGCGATCGGCGCACACGGCTCAGGATGTTGTCGCGCGCGCTCATCGGCTCGTTCCCTTTGCTTTCTGTTCAGCCCATGCCTGCAGGAAGGTCTTGCCTTCCGGGGCCGGCATTTCTCGATGCTTCGTCCAGCCGCCGGCCAGCGGCAGGCTGTGAATGCGCCGCTTGCTGCCGCCCAGTGCCGAAAGGACCGGCATGGCGAGTGACACGGCAGTCCTGTAGAGGCGCGGACGCTTGGCAAAGAAGGCCCAGAATTTCAGGCCATAGCGCGCAGCAGTCGGCGTCAGGTGCTTTTCGAATTCCCGCTCGCGCCAGTGCCGCATCATCTTGGGCAGGGGGATGCGCATTGGACATACGCTTTCGCAGCGACCGCAGAATGTCGAGGCGTTTGGCAGATTGCCGCCGACCTCAATGCCGGAAAGCGAAGGTGTCAGCACCGCGCCCATCGGCCCCGGATAGACCGCGCCATAGGCGTGCCCGCCGACTGCGTGATAAACCGGGCAATGGTTCATGCAGGCGCCACAACGGATACAGCGCAGCATGTCCTGGAACTCGGTGCCCAGCATGGCCGTGCGCCCGTTGTCGAGAAGCACGACGTGATATTCTTCCGGGCCGTCGGGGTCTTGCGCCCGCTTCGGGCCGGTCGAAAAGGTCGTGTAGACCGACATGTCCTGCCCGGTCGCCGAGCGCGCGAGCAGACGCAGGATCTGTGCGCTGTCATTGAGTGTCGGCACCAGCTTCTCAATCGAAGCGACGACGATGTGGCATTTGCCGAGTGTCTGGGTCAGGTCGCCGTTGCCCTCGTTGGTGACGATGACGGACGAACCCGTTTCGGCGATCAGGAAGTTGGCGCCCGTAATCCCGACATCGGCCTCGAAATAGCGCTTTCTCAAGACCTGACGTGCCTCGTTCAGCAGGGCTTCGTGCTCGGTCAGGTCACGGTCGGCGGGCAGATGCGTGTGCACACGCCGGAAATCGCTCTCGATCTGGTCCTTGTTGAGGTGGACGGCGGGCGCGATGATGTGGCTCGGCGTCTCGCCGCGTAGCTGAATGATGTATTCGCCAAGATCGGTCTCGACCGGCTCGATGCCGTTCTTCTCGAAGAAATCGTTGAGCCCGATCTCCTCGGTGATCATCGACTTGCCTTTGGTGACGGTCTTTGCATTCCGCTTGCGGCAAATGTCGAGAATGATGGCGCGCGCATCTTCCGCGGTTTCGGCGAAATGTACGTGTCCGCCTGATGCGACGACCTTCTTTTCGTATTCCTCGATGTAGAGATCGAGATGCGCGAGCGTATGGTTCTTGATATCGCGTGCGCTGTCGCGCAGCTGCTCGAATTCCGGCAGGGCGTCCGTGGCGGCGCGCCGTTTGGCGATAAAGCCGTTTTCGACGTTCTTCAGGGCCTGCTGCAGCGCCGGATCATTGATCGCGCGCGTCGCGTTTTCCTTGAAATGCGGTGTGGTGATCTGCATGGGGTCGCTCTCACTTTCCAGCAATCGGGGGAGCACTGGTCATGCCCGCTAGAACTTCGGCCACATGGCGAACCTCGGTCTTGCCGCCTTCGCGGCGGATCTTGCCCGCCATGTTCATGAGACAGCCGATATCCCCGGCCAGAAGAACGTCTGCACCGGTCGCGCCGATGGTCTGGGATTTCTTCTCAACAATGGCATTGGAGATATCGGGATATTTGACGCAGAAGGTGCCGCCAAAGCCGCAGCAGACTTCGCTATCCTTCATTTCGGCGATCTTCACGCCAGAAATCGATTTGAGCAGCTTGCGTGGCTGTTCCTTGACGCCGAGCTCGCGAAGTCCCGAACAGCTGTCGTGATAGGTGACCGTGCCGGAAAAATCGCTCGCGACCGTCTCGACCTTCATGACGTCGGTCAGGAAGGAGACGAGTTCGTGAACCTTCTCGGAAAAAGCCGCCGCGCGTGCTTCCCACCGTGCGTCGCCCTTGAAAAGGCCGGGGTAGTGCTTCTTCAGCATGGCAGCGCACGACCCCGACGGTGCAACCACGTAGTCAAAGCCTTCGAAAGCCTCGATTGTCTGCTCGGCAAGCGCGCGGGCATCTGATCGATCGCCGGAATTGTAGGCTGGCTGACCGCAGCAGGTCTGCGCCATCGGCACGTCGAGTTCGCATCCGGCGTCCTCGATCAGCTTCGCTGCGGCAAAGCCGACAGTTGGCCGGAACAGGTCCGCGAGACACGTCACGAACAATCCCACTCTTGGTTTCCCTGTCATGCCGTCTTCCTTCCTGTTCTGGCCGTGGTACGGGTTGCAAGCCGCTGGCGCGACACGCGTTCCCATTCTCCCGAGCGCCTGGCATCTTCGAGCGCGCTGGCCACATAATCGATGTGATGTTCTGCAGCCGCGCGGGCGGCCGGTGGATCGCCGGCCATAATGGCGGCGACGATCTCTTCGTGCTGGGCAAGCAGCGCATCGCGCGCGCCCGGACGCTCGAATATCAGTGTCCGATGCGTGAGGATGCCAGAACTCAACAGGCGATAGCATGCGCGCAGCGTGTGCAGCAGGATGACATTATGCGCACACTCGCCGATGGCGTTGTGCAGCTCGACATCCGCCTCGCGCTCCGCCACGATGTCAGCCACTTCGTGCGCCGATCGCATGCCGGATAGAATGCCTGAAAGAAGCTCGCGGTCGGCTGCCGTGGCGCGCCTTGCGGCCAGCTCCGCCGTCAGGCCTTCGAGTTCGCGGCGATATTCCAGATAATCGATCGTGGCGCGCTCGTGACGGGAAATCAGCTCGGTCAGCGGCCGCGAGAAGACTTCGCCGATGATGTCGGCAACAAACGTTCCGCCGCCATGGCGACTTTCGATGAGGCCACGCTCTTCGAGGGTCTTGAGCGCATCACGCAGTACCGGCCGGGATATATCGAGGTCGCTTGCAAGTTCGCGCTCGCTCGGAAGCCGTTCTCCGGCGCGCAAAACGCCGTCGAGAAGCAGCGCTTCCATGCGAAGCACCACTTCGTCAGCCGTACTTGATGTTTCGACCGGCGCAAACGCGCCATCTTCCCGCGCCATGCCGCGCTCCCGAATTTCTTCAGATCAGAAATATCAGGAACGAGACAGAGTGGTCAATATTTTTGTCCACTTTGTGCGTATTAGCTGAGGAAGGCGATGATCACCTGCATGCGGTCGTGCAGCGCCATCCAGTTGTTGAAGCCGCCAACCGCAAAGATAACGCCGCCAATGCCAAACACCGAGGCAAGCCCGAAGAGCCAGCGGATGCGCACAAGCGCCGTGACGGCAAACAGCGCGAGCGCCACCGACAGAAGCGCGTCGGAGAGGTCGAACATGTCGTCGCGGTTGTTACCGGCGTCATAGTCAGCCTGCCGCTGCTTGGCGGCGTCAGAGGCTTCCTGTGCACGCTGCTTGTAGTGGTCGGCGTTCTTCTGCCACTCGTCGATCGTCTTGGCGCGATCCGGCGTATCGGGCTGTGTGGCCTTCAACTGTTCGATGGCCATGGTGACGCCGAATTCGCGCTGGTGGCGCGCCTGATATTCGTTCCAGTAATCAACGGTATCGGCCTGCGCCTTCTGCATGGCCTGGACGATGTTGTCGTCCTTGATCTTGCTGACCGCCATGAAGGCCGAAAGCAGCGCCACGGCCAGTGCAATGGCGTTGAAAAAGCCCCTGTCCGATCCGTCTTCACCCGGTTCCGGCAGCTCCACACCTTCCATGATTGTTCCCCTGTTTGCTCACCGCGATTCGCACGGATTTCTGTCGCGATGGATAGCAATGGGCACATTCACTGCCAAGATGACGCTTCACCCCTCCCAATAAGGTTTTGGACCATAGAGATCGGCAAGGAAGTCGATAAACAGCCGGACTTTCGCAGGCAGGAACTCGCGGCTCGGATAGACCGCCGACAGCGCGACATTCTTCGGCGCTTCTAGAAAGGGGAGGACAGGAACCAGACGCCCGTCCTTCAACTCCGGCCCGATATCCCAGGTCGAGCGCAATGCGATGCCGAGACCGGCAATCACTGCCTCGCGGATGACCTCCGACGAATTCGTGATCAGCGGACCTGTCGGCCGGTAGATGACTGGCCCCGAAGGCCCCTCGAGACGCCAGATATCGTTGTTGTGCGGCTGCAGGCAGATATGGTTGTCCAGCTCTTCAATGCGTTCCGGCATGCCATGGGTGGCGATGTAGTCCGGGCTGGCGCAAAGCAGGCGGCGCACGGGCGCAAGCCGGCGCGCGACAAGGCTGGAATCGGTCAGTTCGCCGATGCGGATCGCAAGATCGTAACCCCCGCCGACAAGGTCGATGAATTCATCCGACAGCGTCAGATTGATCGTGATGTCGGGGTTGTCGCGCATGAACTGTCTGAGATGCGGCGCGACATGCATGCGCCCGAACGATGTCGGCGCGGAGATTTTGAGTGTGCCGCGCGCGCTTTCGGTCCGTCCGGCAATATAGGCCTCGGCATCTTCGATCCCTGCAAGGATCGCGTCGATCCGCACGAAAAAGCCCTGTCCCGCCTCAGTGAGGGAAAGCTGCCGTGTCGTGCGCTGGAAAAGCCGCGTACCCAGCCGTTCCTCCAGGTGCTTGATGCGTTTCGACACCATGGCGGGCGACAGGCCAAGCTCGCGGGACGCTGCCGTCATGCTGAGGCTCTTGGCGACACTGGCAAAGATTTCGAGGTCTTCGAGACGGGTCATCTTGTCGTTCTGTTGAAAATAATTCTGACTATATCCATTCCGGAAAGAGTTATTCGCCTTTTGCCGGACTTGCGCAAGACGCACGCAGGGCGATAGATTCACCTGCGTTCATTTGAGTGGAGGTCGGTATGAGCGGGGCAATCGCGCTGCAGGCGCCGGACGCATCAATTCTGGCGCGGCGTTCAACCATCATTTCCGATCTTGAGGACCTGCTGCCTGCGGGCACGCTGGTTTCGTCCGAACGGGAGCTGAAGCCCTTCGAGACGGATGGCTTCATTGCCTATCGCCGCATGCCGCTTGCCGTCGCCCTGCCACGCACGACCGAAGAGGTCGCGGCGATCCTCAAATACTGTGCGAAATACAAGATCCCGGTCATCCCGCGTGGCGCCGGTACATCGCTTTCAGGTGGCGCGATCCCGCAGGAAGACGCCATCGTCATAGCGCTCACGCGCATGAGCCGCATCCTTGAAATCGACTATCCAAACCGTGTTGCCCGCGTTCAGGCGGGGGTCACCAATCTGGCGATTTCCGATGCTGTTTCGGCCGATGGCTTCTTCTATGCGCCAGATCCCAGTTCGCAGCTCGCCTGCACGATCGGCGGCAATATCGGCATGAATTCGGGTGGCGCGCATTGCCTGAAATATGGCGTGACCACCAACAACCTGCTCGGCGTGAAGATGGTGCTGTTCGATGGCACGGTGATCGAGCTGGGCGGCAAGGCACTGGACAGCGCCGGCTATGATCTTCTGGGCCTTGTCTGCGGGTCGGAGGGGCAGCTCGGTATCGTCACCGAGGCGACGGTTCGCCTCATCGCCAAGCCGGAAGGCCAGCGCCCGGTTCTCTTCGGCTTCGAGACGTCCGAGGGCGCCAGCGCCTGCGTGACCGATGTTATCGCGGCGGGCCTCATTCCTGTCGCCATCGAGTTCATGGACAAACCCGCGATCGAAATATGCGAGGCCTTTGCCCATGCCGGTTATCCGCTGGATGTCGAGGCGCTGCTGATCGTCGAGGTTGAAGGCTCGGACGCCGAGATGGATGCGATGCTCAAATCCATCATCGAGATCGCGCGTCGCCATGGCGTGAAGACGGTCAAGGAGTGCCAGTCGGCGACGGAAGCCGCGCTGATCTGGAAAGGCCGCAAGTCCGCATTCGGCGCGACGGGCCGCATCGCCGATTACATCTGCATGGATGGAACCGTGCCTCTGTCGCAGCTGACCAATGTGCTGCGCGGCACTGGCGACATTGTTGCGCGCTATGGCTTGCGGGTCGCCAATGTCTTCCATGCGGGCGATGGAAACATGCATCCATTGATCCTCTACAACATCAACGACCCGGAAGAATCCCGCAAGGCAGAGGATGCCGGCAACGATATTCTGAAACTCTGCGTCGATGTGGGCGGCTGCCTCACCGGCGAGCACGGCGTTGGCATCGAAAAGCGCGATCTCATGCCGCATCAGTATTCAAAGGCTGATCTCGACCAGCAGATGGCCGTTCGAGCCGCGTTTGATCCCGGCTGGCTTCTGAACCCCTCCAAGGTCTTCCCGCTCGAAGGGCGCAAGCGCTGATGACACTGACATTCGAGCCAGAGACCGAAGCCGATGTGGCGGCAATGATCGCCGATGCAGCGCGCGAGGGCAGGGCGCTGGCGATTTGCGGCGGCAATACGCGCGCCGGTTTTGGCCAGGCGGTTGAGGGTGCGGCGTTTTCAACGCGCCGTTTGCGCGGCATCGTTGCCTATAACCCTGCCGAGATGACGATCACGGCAAAGGCTGGCACGCCGGTCGCGGAAATCGAGGCCGAACTTGCCGACAACAGCCAGATGATGGCCTTCGAGCCCGTAGACCATCGCATGATGATGGGCACGGAAGGGGTGCCAACCATTGGCGGGATTTTCGCCACGAACAGTTCCGGACCCCGCCGCTTCGTTGCGGGTGCGGCGCGTGACGGTCTGCTGGGCGTACGCTTCGTCAACGGCGAAGGCGAGGTCATCAAGTCCGGTGGCCGCGTGATGAAGAATGTGACGGGTCTCGATCTCGTCAAGTTGCTGGCGGGCTCCTACGGCACGCTCGGGGTGCTGACCGAGGTGACATTCAAGGTGCTGCCGGTTCCGCGCGCGGAGAAGACGGTTGTCGTATCCGGGCTGAATGATGCGGAAGCGCAGATGGCCATGTCCGCCGCCATGGCAACATCCTGCGAAGTCTCAGGCGCTGCGCATCTGCCGGAAAGCGTGCGCTGGCTTTTCGGCAAGAATGGCCTGCCGCCCGGTCCGGCAACGCTGCTGAGGCTGGAAGGCCTGCCTGAGTCGGTGGAAGATCGTGCGAAGCGACTGACACCCTTCATGGAGCGCCATGGCGCTGTTTCCCTGCTCGAACCGCGCGAAAGCCAGCAGCTTTGGCGCGAGGTTCGTGATGTCACGGCCTTCTCCGATGACGGTTCGCACAAGCCGCTCTGGCGCATCTCGTGCGCGCCGACTGCCGGTCACCAGCTGCTGGCGGCGCTGAGGCTGCAGACGGGGGTCAACGCGTTCTTCGACTGGCAAGGCGGCCTTGTCTGGATGCAGATGGAAGGCGACGCGGAAGCCGAGATGATCCGCGCCTATCTCAAGCGCCTTGGCGGTGGCCATGCGACGCTGGTGCGCGCCCGGCCGGAAATTCGCGCGCGCCTCCAGTCTTTTCAGCCGCTGGACGCAGGCGTCGACCAGCTTTCGAAGGCCGTGCGCCTGAAACTCGATCCGAAGGGAGTTCTCAATCCGGGACGCATGGGTTGAGCGGCCTGTTTATTCATTGATTATCATCAGCAATTTCTTGGGGGAAATATGCGAAAACTTGGAATGATGTGCATGCTTGCCATTGCAGCCTGCTCAATTGCATCTGGCAGCTATGCAGCTCAGAAGGCCGAAACCAAAGACCTGATTAGATTGATGAATGCAAGCCGAGGGCTTGATTTTGCCAAGCGGTGCAACAAAGCCGTTGGAGGCGAGGACGAGTCTATCGCCTTCTTCCAGGGTGTCGTCGCGGAGCAGGAGAAGAAGGTCGGGAAATTCGAACCGAAGCTTGCGAAACTTTTCGGGCATTTGCAGGCAGAGTCGATAGCGCGAGTGGAGCGAAAGCACTTGAAGGCTTACTGTTTCGAAAGACTACACGAGATTCGCTCTGAAGTGAGTTGAGACGAGCCGCCAATTTAACAACTGACACACTCGATCCAGGGGACAAAAATAATGTCTGATCTGCAGCAAAATCCGCAAGACGTCTCCGGCTTTCTGGAGCCGGGAAAAGGCAATGTGCAGCTTGTCTACGTGCTTTATCTGGCGGGCTTCGTGGTGGGCATCACACCGCTGGTCGGCCTGATCTTCGCCTATATCAACCGTGGCAAGGCTGGCGGCATCTATGACAGCCATTACACCTATGCCATCCGCACATTCTGGATCGGACTGCTCTACAGTCTGATCTCTCTGGCGCTGACCTTCCTGTTCATCGGCATACTTGGCTTCATCGCGACAGCCGTGTGGTCGATCGTTCGCTGCATCATCGGCCTCCAGAAGGTCAGCCGCGGTGAGGCGATCGCCAACCCGCAGAGCTGGACGATCTGACAATAAGGGACAGACAGGACCGTGCAGACCAATTTCTCGCTCGCCCAGCTTGCCGACCCAAAGACCGCCGAGGCTGAAAGCATCGTGCGCAAATGCGTCCATTGCGGGCTCTGCACGGCCACCTGTCCGACCTATGTGACGCTTGGCAACGAACTCGACAGCCCGCGCGGACGCATCTACCTGATCAAGGACATGTTCGAGAACGGCCGGGATGCGGACGCCGAAACCGTGCTGCATGTCGACCGGTGTCTGTCGTGCCTCTCGTGCACCACGACATGTCCCTCGGGCGTCGACTACATGCATCTGATCGATCTCGCCCGTGCGCATGTCGAGGAAACCCATGCCCGGCCGTTGCCGGATCGTCTGGCGCGCGGGGTTCTCGCTGCAGTGCTGCCCTATCCCGCCCGCTTCCGTGCGGCCTTGCGGATGGCCGCGCTTGCCAGACCGTTTGCCGGCTTGCTCAAGAAGGTCCCGCTAACGCGCGCCTTCGGGCACATGCTCGATCTGGCTCCGCCCAGCGTCCCGGCATCGACACCGTTCACGAAATCAGGTCGCTTCCGGCCAGAGAATAACCAACGCGCGCGCGTGGCCATGCTGTCGGGCTGCGCACAGCCTGTGCTCAAGCCCGGCATCAACGAAGCGACAATTTCGCTTCTCAATGCACTGGGTGTCGAGGTGGTCATTGCAGAAGGCGAGAGCTGCTGTGGCTCGCTCACCCATCACATGGGCAAGGAGGCTCAGGCGCTTGCCTCGGTGCGCAACAATGTCGATGTCTGGACCCGCGAGATCGAGAATGGCGGACTGGATGCCATCATCATCACCGCATCGGGTTGCGGCACGACCATCAAGGATTACGGCCACATGCTGGCGTCCGATCCTGCCTATGCGGCGAGGGCTGCAAGGATCGCGGGCCTCGCCAGGGACATCACCGAGTATCTCTCCACCCTCGAGCTCCCGCAATTGCCCCTCAATGGCAAGACTGTCGCCTATCATTCCGCGTGCTCCATGCAGCACGGGCAGAAAATCACCGGCCTTCCAAAGACCCTCCTGCAGCGGGCGGGCTACAAGGTGAAGGAACCGGCGGAAGGGCATCTCTGCTGCGGCTCCGCCGGCACCTATAACATGCTGCAGCCCGAGATCTCCGCCCAGCTGAAAGATCGCAAGGTCCGCAATATCGAAGCGACCCGCCCGGACATGATCGCAACCGGCAATATCGGCTGCATGACGCAGATCGCGACCGCCACGGCGATCCCCATTTTCCACACCATAGAATTGCTTGCAGAAGCATATTCGAATGCGGCCGGGGTGGACCTTCAGTCCCGCGCGTGAGATTATCCGGCGTCGTGTGCCGATCCTGGTCGGGTGTGTGCCAGCGATCCACATTCTCTCTTTGTATGGAGTATCATGATGAGAAGACCGGCAGCTGCGTTCGCGCTGGCCCTGGGGGCTGCGATGCTGGCTTCTCCCGCGTTTGCAGGGATGTCCGTCACATTCGATTGGGGCAAGACGAAAGCGTGCTTTGATCCGAACTCCCCGCCTTTCGTCGTCAATGGGGTGCCCAAGGATACCGTGCGCCTGATCTTCCAGATGACGGATCTCAACGTGCCGACCTACCGCCACGGTGGCGGCGTGGTGGCCTATACCGGCCAGAAGTCGATCCCTTACGGCGCGTTCCAGTACAAGGGGCCGTGTCCGCCCCAGCCGCATGTTTACCAGTTCAACGTCCAGGCAATGGATGGCAAGGGCAAGGTTCTGGCGACTGCCACCGCCCGCAAGCGCTTTCCGCGCTAATCTTGATCAAAAGTTGTAGAATCATCTTGCTTTGTGAAGGCGGCCCCATTATTTCGAAAGTTAAATATCTGTAAATTTTGAACTTGGGGGAGTTCTTGATTAAGCATTTTCTTAATAGCGATAAGAGTATCGCTGCGCCCGTTTTCGCAACTGTATTTGCGTCAATATTGCTTTCGAGCGTTCAGGCGAACGCGGGTGAGCATCACGTTCAAGGCGGTGTTTCAGACAATTCCTGGTCCGGGGCCTACGTCGGATTTGACGCTGGTGCTGGATTTACTGCGGATGCCGTATCAAAGATCACATCGTCGATCTCGCCTGGCTTTGTGACCCAGTTGGGGACAGGTGCGACGGCCACGATGCCCTATTTTTCCATGAGTGGGCTCGCTGGCCTGCATGCAGGCTTCAATTTGCAGCAGGATCAGATTGTATACGGTTTCGAGACGGATGTGCAGCGACTGTTCAAGGATGCCAATAGTGGCAACGCAAAAACAAGCGTCGCGCATCCCGTCAGCGGTCTGATCAATACCACCATGTCGGGAGTCGCATATGCAGATTGGCTCGCTACTTTCCGAGGCCGGTTGGGCTATGTCATACAGCCAGATGTCGTGCTCTATGGAACAGGAGGTTTGGCATTAGGTTATGTGAAAACGTCCGGCACTGTTTTCCAAGATCTAACATCCTTTCCCGCAACTGCACCCGGCATAGCCAACATGACAAGCTATGGTCCAAAGTTGGGATGGACGGTCGGCATAGGTGGCGAATACAAAATCAAGCCGAACTGGAGCGCGAAGCTTGAATATCTCTACTATGACCTCGGTACGACGTCAGCTTCATCTCAACTCAACTATGCAAAAGTCTCAACCACTGTCGGAACCAGCACCGTAACGCAGCGCGTTACCGGTCATATGGTGCGCTTTGGCTTGAGTTATCACTTCTAGAGCAATTCCAGCGAAAGTGGAAACCGGTTTCGCGTCGGGAATTGCGTAAAAACATAGACATAGAGCGTTTCTGCGTTTCCGTTAAACGTTGAAACGCTTTAGGATGACTCCGTTCTCTGCCCGGTACCTTGGCAGGTGCGGAGATACATGCTCAAGAATGAAAAGCGGCGCGTTCAACTGAACGTGCCGCATTGCAGGCCAGACATTTCTTTGTCGATAGATCCGGTCCGGTCTCAGCCGCCGAGCGAAGAGAACAGCGAGCGCAGAATATCCGTGCCGCGATCTTCCAGAACGACATTACCCTGCTTGTTGCCGGGGCCAATCACGATCACCTTAGTGCCGACGGGCACGCGGCTGTAAAGATCCGTCACGTCCTTGTTCATCATGCGGATGCAGCCGGACGAGAGGTTGAGGCCGATCGACCATGGCTGGTTCGTGCCATGGATGCGGTAGCCGGAATCGCCCTTCTTGCCGAAGAGGTACATGGCGCGCGCGCCGAGCGGATTGTCTTCTCCGCCGTCCATATGAGCTGGTAGCATGTGGCCGCGGCGGGCCTCACGAGCGATCATTTCCTTCGGCGGAGTCCAGTCCGGCCATTCGGCCTTGCGCTGCACCTTGACGACGCCCGACCAGCCGAAGCCTTCGCGGCCGACGCCGATACCGTAGCGCAGCGCGTGGCTGTTGTCGGTCACATAGTAGAGGAACTTGTTGTTGGTATCGATGATGATCGTGCCGGGGTTCTCGCTGGTGCGCAGGCTGACGACGCGCTTCTGGAACTTCTCGGGCACCGGGCGGTGGATGTCGGCATAGACGACATCTTCGCTCTTCTGCTTGTGCTTCTTGGTTGTCTCCGCCTTGGCGGCAATGCCCGGCAGGGCGACTGCGGCAGCCATGACGGCGCCCAACAGATACTTGAACGATTTCATTGACGATTCCCCAATGTGTCAGATTTGCGAAGCTAGCGCAGAACAAACGTAAGGCAAGACCGAATTATGCGCGCCACCGCTGAAAAAAGGCAAAAAAGCGGCCTCAACCGGGCTGAGGGCGCTCTTTTGATCCCTGATTGTTACTGCACGATCACCTTGGTACCGACCTTCACGCGGTCGTAGAGGTCGGTCACGTCTTCGTTGCGCATGCGGATGCAGCCGGAGGAGACCGCATAGCCGATCGTCCAGGGCGCGTTCGTGCCGTGGATGCGATACTCGGTCGAGCCGATATACATGGCGCGCGCGCCGAGCGGATTGCCTTCGCCGCCATCCATGCGGGCAGGCAGGATGTGGCCCTTCTTGGCTTCGCGGGCGATCATTTCCTTCGGCGGGGTCCAATCCGGCCATTCGGCCTTGCGGGTCACCTTGTGCACGCCTGCCCACTCGAAACCGGGCTTGCCGACGCCGACGCCATAGCGGCGGGCCTTGCCGTTACCTTCAACGAGGAAGAGGAAGCGGTTGACGGTGTCGATGACCAGCGTGCCGGGCTTTTCCTTGGTGTCATAGGTGACTTCCTGCGGCAGAAACTTCGGGTCCAGGCGCGTCGAGGACGGGCGCTCGGCCGGCTGGTAGCTGACGGTCTGCGGTGCGCCGCCGAAAAGCGGGTGGCGGGCCGGCACCATCATCACGACGGGCACGACGCGTTGTCCGGCCTGGGCCGGGGCGCTGCTCATCGGAACCTTGACCCGGCGCACGCCACGCTTCTTGAGGTCGCCGTCGGTCAACTGGTTGATCCATGGCGTTGTCAGGTTGTCGTTGACCACGACAGGCGTGACGACACGGTAACGTTCTGCGGCGGATGCCTGCGCGGCGATAGTTGCGGCTGCGACGGCGGCGGAGATCAGGAGGAGCTTTTTCAGCATGGACGGACTCGCTACAAAATGCCATGAGCTGTGGGGAACTTTCGCAGACCACACTGCAACAAATGCGCGAGCGAATGGTAAATGCGAATTCATGAAAATGCCCCGTTTTGCGGAAAGCTTTCAGCAGGGTTACCGCGCTGTTAGGAAAGACCGTTAACAGAACCTTAGACGCGCGTTGCCGGAGAGTTTGAATGGCCATCGAAGGTATTCTGGAAGGCGAAGACGGGCTTGGCCGTTGCTTCTGGCAGCAGAACCTGCCCGACTACCTTGTTTATCACGACAAGGAGTGGGGCCGTCCGGTCACCAATGACTTTCGGCTGTTCGAAAAGATCTGTCTGGAAGGCTTCCAGTCCGGTCTTTCCTGGCTGACAATCCTGCGCAAGCGTGAAAATTTCAGAAGCGCCTTTGCCGGTTTCGATTTCAACCGTGTCGCGGAGTTTGACGAGGCGGATATCGAGCGGCTTGTTGGGGATGCAGGCATCATTCGCCATCGCGGCAAGATCGTCTCGACCATCAACAATGCGCGTCGCGCCATCGCGCTGAAGGCCGAATTCGGCTCGCTTGCTCGCTATTTCTGGTCGTTCGAACCGCAGCTGGAAGAGCGCCCCGATACGCTGGATCTAGCGGCGCTCAAGGCAAATCCGATGACGGAGGCGTCGAAACGGCTCTCGAAGGACCTGAAGAAGCGCGGCTGGAGCTTCGTCGGTCCGACAACCGTCTATGCCTTCATGCAGGCCATGGGCATGGTCAACGACCATATCGAAGGCTGCTGCTGCCGCGAGGCGGTCGAGGCCGAGCGAAAGGCCTTCGCGCGCCCATGATGAAGCGTTTCGGTGTTGCACTTCTTGGCCTGTTTGCGATTGCGGGATCCGCCCCGGTCCGCGCGGCCGAGCCCGTGCTTTATCCGCATGAAAAGCTGCACGACGTCACGCTTCCCGCCGATGGTCATCTGAAGCTGAGCGGCTGGACGCGCGATGGTCGCAGCGTCGCCTTCCGCATGAAGGTTCCCGCAGGGGCCGAAATGACCGTCAACATGGTCGCCTCGTCGCGCCGCTTCACCTATCTGGTGATCTTCGACTTGAACGATCCCGATCAGGAGGATGCGATCTATTCCAGCGATACGCGCAAACTGCCTGCCCACATCTTCGCGGACAACGAAATGGATCTGCTGATCCGTCCCTTTTTCGCCAAGCAGGCTTCCCGCCGCGGTCTCGGCTCGCATTTCGATCTGGAATTCAACCGCACGAAATAGAACCGGCTGAACTGGCGTCAGTCGATGCTCATCGCCAGCGTGCGGCTGATCTCGATGAGCGAACGGCCCGATTGCGCCCGCCATGTGTTGAAGGCCGCCTGCACGGCCTCTTTTTCCTTCTTTGAGCCCGGCGCCTTGTCGACAATGCCCTCGGCAACCAGCCGGTTCACCACGCTCTGCGAAAGAATAAAGCTGTCGATACCGGCAAAGCGCAGGAAATACTGGCCCGTGTTCCCGCCAAGGCGTGTGCCGCGCTTCTTCATCAGTTCCAGCAGATCCATGTAGTTTTCGGAGGGCCAGGCGGCGAAGAAGGCACCGACCGAGCCATGCTCTGACGCGAGATCGGCGAAGAAACGGGCGTTTTCCTGCACGGCGCGGATCTTCGGGCCATGGCGCACGATGCGCTCATCGCTGACGAGGCGTTCGAAATCCTCGTCATGCAGCATCAGGCAATGGCCGATGTCGAACCCCTCGAATGCCGTCTCGAAACCCGGCCACATGGCCTCCACGACCTTCCAGTTGAAACCCGCCTGAAAGATGCATCGTGTGGCCAGCGCGAGAAAGCGGTCATCCGGCATGGCGGCGATCTCGGCTGCTGTCTTCGGCTTGCCAAGGTTCGCCTCCACGGCGTCCGCGCTTCCTCGGCGCGCGACGGCAAGGGCATAGATTTCATCGAAATGGCGCATGGGTCAGCCTTTGTCGAGTGTTTGGATCAGGGGCAGCAACTCGCCGAGATGGGTAATTTCGCGGAAGCGCGGCGCATCGCTCGGCGGGTCGACATGCTCGTAGGCCCAGGTGAGTGGATGCGGAACGTAGATGCCATAGGCACCGGCCGCGATGGCTGGCACGACATCCGATTTCAGCGAATTGCCCACCATCATCGCGCGTTCGGTGTCCCCGGCGGACGCCCGGAAAATACGCCGGTAGGTGGTCGCAGTCTTGTCCGAAACGATCTCGATCTGCTTGAAATAGTCGCCAAGTCCGGATTGCGCGAGTTTGCGCTCCTGATCGAACAGGTCGCCCTTGGTGATCAGCACCAGATAGTAGTCGTGGGCGAGCGCCTCGAGCGTCTCGTGCACATGCGGCAGGGTTTCGACCGGATGCGAGAGCATGTCGCGGCCGATGGTCAGGATCTTCTCGATAGTGGAGGCGGGAACACGGCCTTCGGTGACTTCGATGGCCGTCTCGATCATCGACAGCGTGAAACCCTTGATGCCGAAACCATAGTGCTTGAGGTTGCGTTTCTCGGCCTCCAGCAGGCGCGCGGAAATGTGCGCCACGTCCGCGAAACCGGCAAGCATGTCCTTGAACTGCTCTTCGGTGAAGCGAAAGAACTGCTCGTTTTGCCAGAGCGTATCGTCAGCGTCGAAGCCGACGGTCGTGATCGCGCGCGGGCTCATGTCTCTGTCTCCCAATAAAATGACCCCTCCCCACAAGGGTTATGGAGAGTGGCCGTCGTGCCCCGCGATGCTTGCGATCAGGGCAAGCCGGTGCCGGGAGCAGTCTCCCCCCTTGTGGGGGAGATGGCCGGCAGGCCAGAGGGGGTGTTGTGACGAGCCTATCCGCGTGAAGATCAAACGGCAATCACGTGATGCACCGTCTCCGTCTCTTTCGACAACTCTCCAAACGGCGCGACCGTCCAGTCCCAGGCGCGGAAGGCGGGGGGAGGGTCGACGCCGCGCAGCAGCGAGGCCGATGTCAGCACCTGCCCATCGCGGTTGATCACGCTGTAGCCCGTATCGGTGATGAGGCAGGGCATCCAGTCGCCGGAAAGTAGGTTGGCAAAATGCGCCCGGACAAGCCGCGCAGCATCACCATTGAAATTGAGCGCCATCTGCGAAACGAGGTTGACGGAAATGACGAGATCGATGTCAGGCTTCTCGCGCAGGAAATCGATGCCGTCCGACAGGTCGCGTTCGATGAAGGTCACGTTGCTGAGTTTCGCCCGCCGCACCCTTCGGCGGACCTCCGGCAGATGCACGAGGTCATAAAGCTCGACGCGCTGGAATTGCTTCGCGAGCCTCTCGATCGGCACCTCGCGCAGCAGTCCCGAGCCGAGAACCACGGCTGTCCGGGCTGCGTTGAGGCGGTCGCACTTTTCGGTGATGAACGCCTTGCAGCATTCTTCATGCGGCAACCAGTCTTGGGCGCAACGGCGCGCCCGCGACCAGAGGCCGATCGATGCCGCAATTTCGTGCCTGTTGCGGCGCTTGGAGGCCGCATAGGCAAGAGCGAAGTGAAGCGCTTCGATGATCATGATTTTATCGGGCTACGAGAGCCGATCAGGTCTTTCGCAAATGCGATCCACTCGTCGGCGCGGCGATCCCAGGAATAGGTCTCGCGGGCAAAGGCAATCTGCTTGCGCCGCGTCTCGGCGGCACGCGCGGGGTTGGCGCGCGCGTTTTTCAGCGCATCGATCACCAGATCGGCAAAGCCGTAAAGCAGGTTGAAGCTTGAAAGGCCGGCGGGCGTCTGGCCACCAAAACCGGCTGCGGTTTCGGCAAGTGCCCCCAGAGGCGTCGTCAGCGGCAGCGCGCCGAGCGCCATCGCCTCCATCAGCGAAATGCAGGCGGTTTCCGGCAGTGTCGCGGGATAGGCAAGCGCTGCCGCGCCGATCATTTCCGCCGCCAGCTTTGCCTGACCGACCACGCCGCAATAGTCGGAGCCGGGAAGCGCACGCGCCAGCTCATAGAGAAAGCGGTATTCGTCCGGCCCCTGATGGCTGGCATAGATCGACATGCCGGAAAAAACCTTCAGCCGCGCATCGGGCACGCTGGCGCGGATCGTCGGGAAGATGTCGAGCAGGACCTGCAGCCCGCGATAGGGCAGGCTCGAATAGATGAGCGTCGGGGCCGCCCCCGTCTCGAACCATGCCGGGCCTGGATCGATCGATGAAAAGAATGGCGCGATCGCGTTGCCGATCACCGTCATCTTCGCGGGATCGATCTTCAGGGCCTCGCTGAAATTGTCGCGATGCCATTGGCTCACCATCACCAGCCGGTCCCACGCGCCCTGTTCGGCGGCAATCTGCAAGGGGTGCATCATCGGCTGTTCGGCGGCGAGATGACACCACAGAACCATGGGTCCGCGCGGGTTGAGCCCGGCCCGGATCTGACGCCCGGCAGGCATGCCCACCACCACGAAAATATCCGCGTCCTGCGCCAGATGGCCAACGGCAGGGCTTGGCGGCAACACATGCACGCCATCGACCAGCTTTTCCTGCGTGGCATTGTTGAAGAGCGTAACGCGCGCGCCTTTCCGGGCAAGTGCGGCTGTCAGATAGGCCACGGCCGCCTGCGTTCCGCCGATGGCACGCTCGCCGGGCGTGCGCGGGTCATAGGCCACGGCGGCGGAATCCATGAAGAAGAAATGCATGCGCGTGAAAGCTTCCGATTCTTGATGTGGCGGGAGAATGGAACAAATTCGCGCGGCTTGCCATGGAAAAGCGCATCGCGGAGCGCTCTTGGCCCGCGTGGCGGCGGGGTCAACTCTTGCCGCAAGCCCTTCAATCCGTTAGAGCAACGCACGAATTGGCGCGCGCCAAAAGGCACACTTTCGACGGAAGATCATCCGATGAGCGATAACAAGAAGAAGCCAAGCAAGTTGAAGGCCCGCCTGCCGCGTGGTTTTGTCGACCGCGAGGCCGCCGATATCCGCGCCGTCAACGAGATGACCGCGAAAATCCGCGAGGTTTATGAGCGCTACGGCTTCGATCCGGTCGAAACGCCGCTCTTCGAATATACCGATGCGCTCGGCAAGTTCCTGCCTGATAGCGACCGTCCGAACGAGGGCGTCTTCTCGCTGCAGGACGATGACGAGCAGTGGATGTCGCTGCGTTACGATCTGACCGCGCCGCTCGCGCGCCACGTGGCGGAAAACTTCCAGGAAATACAGCTGCCCTATCGCACCTATCGCGCAGGCTACGTTTTCCGCAACGAGAAGCCGGGCCCCGGCCGCTTCCGCCAGTTCATGCAGTTCGACGCCGACACCGTCGGCGCGCCGGGCGTCCAGGCGGATGCCGAAATGTGCATGATGATGGCCGACACGTTGGAGGCGCTGGGCATCAAGCGCGGCGACTATGTGATCCGCGTCAACAACCGCAAGGTTCTGGATGGCGTTCTCGAAGCGATCGGCCTTGGCGGCGAAGAGAATGCCGGTCGGCGGCTGAACGTGCTGCGCGCCATCGACAAATTTGATAAGTTCGGCGCAGTCGGAGTTCGCCTTCTGCTTGGCGAAGGCCGTAAGGATGAATCCGGTGATTTCACAAAGGGTGCCGGACTTGGTGACAAGGAGATCGAGTTCCTAGTTGGTCTTCTTGAGGTGCAAGCGCGAATTGGGATAGCAGCCGAAGGACGCCGTATATCCGAAGCTGAATTTCAAGCCCGATATCGCCGTGATCCAAAGCGGTGGTTTGATTGCATAGATGTCGAGTTCCCGCCGGAATGGCTTGAGGAACAAGCGCGGAGCATTGGAGCGACAGAGGGAAACAATCCAACTCTGTTCGAAGGTCTCTCAGAACTCAAAATAATTGCTCGGCTGCTGAAAGCTTCGTTTTATGACGATGGCAGAGTTATAATCGATCCCTCCGTCGTCCGCGGCCTCGAATACTACACCGGCCCAGTCTACGAAGCCGAACTCCTCTTCGACGTCACCAACGAAAAGGGCGAAAAGGTTGTCTTCGGCTCGGTTGGCGGCGGTGGCCGTTATGATGGTCTCGTTTCCCGTTTCATGGGCCAGCCCGTTCCGGCGACTGGCTTCTCCATCGGCGTGTCGCGCCTGATGACGGCGCTGAAGAACCTCGGCAAGCTCGGGGCCGACGAGGTGATTGCGCCTGTTCTCATCACCGTCATGGATGGCGATGCAGAGGCCATGGGGCGCTACCAGCGCTTCACGCAGGCGCTGCGAAACGAAGGCATCCGCGCCGAAATGTACCAGGGCAACTGGAAGAAATTCGGCAACCAGCTGAAATATGCCGACCGCCGCAACTGCCCCATCGCCATCATCCAGGGCGGCGACGAGCGGGCCAATGGCGAAGTGCAGATCAAGGACCTGATCGAGGGCAAGCGCCTTTCCGGCGAGATCACCGACAACACCGAATGGCGCGAGGCCCGCGTCGCTCAGGTGGTCGTGCCCGAAGCTGAACTGGTCGCCAAGGTCAAGGAAATCCTGAGCGCTCAGGCCGAAGACAGGGCGCGCGGCAAGTGATGTCGGGGTTGATGCATACCCCCTCTGGCCTGCCGGCCATCTCCCCCACAAGGGGGGAGAAGACTCGCGGCTCCCGTTTGCCCGGAAAGACGTTGGAACCGGGACAAAGCTTGGAGGCGTGCGGGGCATTTGCTCCAGGTTTCTCCCCCCTTGTGGGGGAGATGGCGGCAGCCAGAGGGGGCCTTCGAACATTCCTCGGTACGCCACGAGGGCGCGCCTGATGCCTGTCGCCAAGCTGCCAACATTCGCGCCGCAACTGATCGCCCTCTTCGAGACGCGCGGTGCGGTGCGCGTCGATACGCCGATGATCCAGCCGGCGGCGCCCTTTCTGGACATGGCGGGTGAAGACCTCCGCCGCCGCATTTTCCTCACCGAAAGCGAAGCCGGAGCGAGCCTCTGCCTTCGGCCGGAGTTCACGATCCCCGTTTGCCTCCAGCATATCGAGAGCGCGACCGGCACGCCGCGCCGCTATTCCTATCTGGGGCAGGTGTTTCGCCAGCGCCGCGAGGGCGCCAACGAGTTCTATCAGGCGGGTATCGAAGACCTTGGCGATCGTGATGTCGCCAGTGCCGATGCCCGCGCCATCAGCGACGCAATCGCCAGCATTCAGCTTGCACTTCCGGGCCGCCAGCTGACCGTCACGCTCGGCGACCAGTCGGTGTTCGAAGCCGTCGTGCGGGCGCTGGGCCTGCCAACCGGCTGGCAGAAGCGCCTGATCCACGCCTTCGGCAACGTCAACAAGCTGGAAAGCCTGCTGGGCGAACTGGCCGAACCGCAACCGCTTGCGCCACTTTCCGCCGACGTGGAGGCCATGCTGGCCGCCGATGATATCGATGCTCTCGCCGATCATGTCGAAGAAACGATGCTGGCGACAGGCTACCTCACCAATGCCAGCCGCACGCCGCGCGAAATCGCCATGCGACTGGCTGAAAAGCGGACGCTCGCCCGTACCCGGCTGACGCCGCATGCATTGCGCGTTCTTGGTGACTTCCTGACGCTCGATGTCCCGTTTGCCGAAGCCGCAGCGATGCTTTCGGGCTTTGCCGATGCGGCAGGGCTGCAGCTGGATGGCGCTCTGGCGCGCTTTGATGCGCGGGCAGCGGCTCTCGCCAACGCAGGTGTCGATCTTGGCGCAATCCAGTATCGCGCGGCCTTCGGCCGTCCGCTGGATTACTATACAGGCCTCGTGTTTGAAGTGATGGTGGCCGGCAATCCTGCCGTTCTGGCCGGTGGTGGCCGATACGATCGCATGCTGACCCTTCTCGGAGCCAGGAGCCACATTCCGGCCGTCGGGTATTCGCTCTGGCTTGATCGCATCGAGGCAGCTCTGCCGCGCAAGGATGTAGAAACGGCATGACCATCACCATTGCGCTACCCTCCAAGGGCCGAATGAAGGAAGACGCCTCCGCCATCCTCGCACGCGCGGGGCTCAACATCGTTCAGGTTGGCAACGACCGTTCCTATCGCGGGCGTGTCGAGGGCTGGGATGATGTCGAAATTGCCTTCCTGTCCGCATCCGAGATCTCGCGCGAGGTCGGCAGTGGTCAGGTGGATTTCGGCGTGACCGGCGAAGACCTCATGCGCGAAGAATGGGCGGAGGTTGATGCCCGCGTCGAATTTACCGCCCGCCTCGGTTTCGGTCATGCCGATGTCGTGGTCGCGGTGCCGGAAATCTGGCTCGATGTCGAGACGATGGCGGATCTGGGCGATGTCGCTGCCGATTTTCGCACGCGCCATGGTCGGCGGCTCGAAATCGCCACCAAATACTGGCGGCTGACGCAGCAGCATTTCTCGGCCATTCACGGCATCCAGCTCTACCGGATCGTGGAAAGCCTGGGTGCGACCGAAGGCGCGCCCGCTGCAGGTCAGGCCGACATCATCGTCGATATCACCTCGACGGGTTCGACGCTGAAAGCCAACAACCTCAAGATCCTCTCCGACGGGATCATCCTGAGGTCCGAGGCCTGTCTGGTTCGTGCCCGCAAGCCGGAGCACGAGGGCAACCAGACCGTGAACCGCATCGTCGAGGCCGTGCGAGGCGTCCTCTGACAACGCTTGGTATCAATGAAACAAAAAAGACCCGCCGGATCGCTCCGGCGGGTCTTTTCGTTGAAGCAGGTCTGGAGGTCAGGCTGCTGCAAACTTTGCGCCGCGGCGGGCGTCGAGCGAGATCGAGCCAGGGCCGAAGGTGGCAAGCAGGATGTATGCGCCAGCAAGCGTCAGGTTCTTCATGAGCATGATCTGGTTCAGCGTGTTGATCCAGCCGAGAGCTGCTTCAGGCCAGCCCGGAACGGCAACGGCGCCAGAATGGAAGACCAGACCGGTGAAGACGCAGAATGCTGCGAGAGCCCAGCCGACGATGCGGATCTGGAAGCCGACGAGAACGCTGAGGCCGGTGACCAGTTCGAAAATGCCTGCGAGGTAGGTGAGTGCGGTCGCGGCCGGAAGGCCTGCGCCTGCGATCATGCCGGCGGTGGAGGCAGGGTCGGTCAGCTTGCCGAAGCCCGAGAGAATGAAGATAAAGGCAAGCAGGATGCGTGCCACGAGAATGATGTAGTTGTTCATGTGCTGGTCACCTTTGGATTAAAGTTGACCCGTTCGTAACAGTTTTGATTGTTGCTAGAAATATAGAAAATATAACACGCATTGTTCAATAATAGTGAACGAAAATCCACTCAATCTTTCGTGAGCGGATTGAACTTCGCTGCGTCCGACGCCACATTGTGGCCCCAAACCTTGAGCCTCTCACAGGAGTACCGATGACCTCTCTCTCTGATTTCCCCATTACACAGCGTTGGCCGGCCGCAAATCCCGATGTCATCCAGCTCTATTCCCTGCCGACGCCAAACGGCATCAAGGTCTCGGCAATGCTCGAGGAGACGGGTCTCGCCTATGAGCCGCATCTCGTCGATTTCGGCAAGAACGACCAGATGACCCCGGAGTTCATCTCCCTCAATCCCAACAACAAGATCCCTGCGATCATCGATCCGCATGGCCCGAACGGCAAGCCGCTCGGCCTTTTCGAATCGGGCGCAATTCTCCAGTATCTGGCTGAAAAGTCTGGGAAGTTCCTGCCTTCCGATCCCAACCAGAAGTGGGAGACGATTGCCTGGCTGCATTTCCAGATGGGCGGCGTTGGCCCGATGTTCGGCCAGCTCGGCTTCTTCACGAAGTTTGCCGGCAAGGAGATCGAGGATCCCCGCCCGCGCGAGCGTTACGTGAACGAGTCCAAGCGGCTGATCGGCGTGCTGGACAAGCGCCTCACGGGCCGCGACTGGATCATGGGCGGCGAATACACCATCGCCGACATCGCGCTTCTGCCGTGGCTTCGCGCGCTGACGGGCTTCTATGAAGCCGGCGGGCTGGTGGGCATCACCGATTTCCCGAACGTTCAGGCGTGGATGGAACGCGGTCTTGCGCGTCCGGCCATGGTCAAGGCCGCCAACATTCCGGCGCGCAACGCCTGACGCGATTGCTAGCCACAGGCATCGCAACGGACTTGCGTTCGCAATCGCGTGAATGGAAGGACCCGGACTGAAAGGTCTGGTCACGACATCAGGCTTCCGGGCATTCCTTGCCCGGAATCCAATTGCATATGCGGGAAGATGAAAATCCCGTGGATGCTGCCTGAAAACCTCTGCTCGATCCCGGTGGAGTCGCCCACGCAGAAAAGTGGCTGGCGAACGCCGGTGATCCTGTTGTGGATCGTCGTGCTGAAGCAGAAGGACGATGAGTGCGTGGTGGCCTGTTCGAACAGCGCGAGCAGCTTGCTGCGGTCGGTCATGTCATAGCAGCGCACCAGATTGAGCAATCCGCACTCGCCGCTTTCGAGGCCGTGATAGGCAACGGCACGCTCGCCGAGCGCCAGCAGTCCGGTGGACAGATCGCCCGACCAGACCTCGTGACTACAGAATTGCGATATTGGCAGCGCCTGATCGATATCCCCGATGGCGGGGCGAGGCGAGTCCAATCTGGTAATCTTGAACACAGGATGTCTCCCGTAGAGCTGACACGACACACCACCCCGATGGTCCCCCCGGACCATTTCCGTGGAGCCGTCATGCTCCGGGCATTACAAGGTCGGGGCAGAGCGGCGCCATTGCCACTTTTGTGATCCGCATCGACCTCAAGCATCTCGCATAATTATGTCGGACTGTGGTCGTCGCGATTCGAGCATGCTTTAGAACATGACAATCAATTAATGATGGCAAAACAGTTAATGGTCGCGCCAATAGCGTTCATTTTCTGGAAAGGCAGCCAGCTTTCGTGCGTGCGGGTTGCCGTCGCTTGACGTTTGTCAAAAATGTTGACGCTTGGAGCCTGCGCGCCTGTCGTGCTGAACCAGCAAGGATGATGGGCGGCGGAAACGCAAAAGGGCGACCCGAGGGCCGCCCTTTCCATCAATCCCTTGTGGGATGGATCACATCATGTCCATGCCGCCAGTTCAGCGCGCTTGACGTGCTGAACCAGCAAGGATGATGGGCGGCGGAAACGCAAAAAGGGCGACCCGAGGGCCGCCCTTTTCATCAATCCCTTGTGGGATGGATCACATCATGTCCATGCCGCCAGTTCAGCACGGTTGACGTGCTGAACCAGCAAGGATGATGGGCGGCGGAAACGCAAAAAGGGCGACCCGAGGGCCGCCCTTTCCATCAATCCCTTGTGGGATGGATCACATCATGTCCATACCGCCCATGCCGCCCATGCCACCAGGCATAGCCGGAGCGTCCTTCTTCGGCAGTTCGGCAATCATGGCTTCCGTCGTGATGAGGAGCGATGCAACCGAAGCAGCGTTTTGGAGCGCGGTGCGAACAACCTTGACCGGGTCCACGATGCCCATGGCGATCATGTCGCCATATTCGGACGTCTGGGCGTTGTAGCCGAAGTTGTCGTCGTTCTTGTCGAGGATCTTGCCGACAACGATCGAAGCTTCGTCACCTGCGTTTTCAGCGATCTGGCGAACCAGAGCCTGCAGCGCGCGGCGAACGATGTTGATGCCAGCTTCCTGGTCGTCGTTTGCACCCTTGACGGTGATCTTCGTGGACGAACGCAGCAGAGCGGTACCGCCGCCGGGGACGATGCCTTCCTGAACAGCAGCGCGCGTTGCGTTGAGCGCGTCGTCGATGCGGTCCTTGCGTTCCTTCACTTCGACTTCAGTTGCACCGCCAACGCGGATCACGGCAACGCCGCCAGCGAGCTTGGCAAGACGTTCCTGCAGCTTTTCGCGGTCGTAGTCGGAAGAGGTTTCTTCGATCTGAGCCTTGATCTGGGCAACGCGGCCTTCGATCTCAGCCTTGGCGCCAGCGCCGTCGACGATCGTGGTGTTTTCCTTGGAGATCGAAACCTTCTTGGAACGGCCGAGCATGTCCAGCGTGACGTTTTCGAGCTTGATGCCGAGGTCTTCGGAGATCACGGTGCCGCCGGTCAGGATGGCGATGTCTTCCAGCATGGCCTTGCGGCGGTCGCCGAAGCCAGGAGCCTTGACAGCAGCGATCTTGAGGCCGCCACGGAGTTTGTTGACGACGAGCGTTGCAAGAGCTTCGCCTTCTACGTCTTCAGCGATGATGACGAGCGGCTTGCCGGTCTGCACGACAGCTTCGAGAACCGGAAGCATGGCCTGCAGGTTCGAAAGCTTCTTCTCGTGGAGAAGGATGAATGCGTCTTCGAGGTCAGCAACCATCTTTTCCGGGTTGGTGACGAAGTAGGGCGACAGGTAGCCGCGGTCGAACTGCATGCCTTCGACGACTTCGAGTTCGGTTTCGGCGGTCTTGGCTTCTTCAACCGTGATGACGCCTTCGTTGCCGACCTTCTGCATGGCTTCGGCAATGTCCTTGCCAACCTGCGTGTCGCCGTTTGCAGAGATCGTGCCGACCTGTGCGACTTCTTCCGACGTGTTGATCTTCTTGGCCTTGGCCTGGAGATCCTTCACGACTTCAGAAACTGCGAGGTCGATACCGCGCTTCAGGTCCATCGGGTTCATGCCGGCAGCAACTGCCTTCTGGCCTTCGCGAACGATAGCCTGGGCGAGAACCGTCGCAGTCGTGGTGCCGTCGCCGGCGATGTCATTGGTCTTCGAAGCAACTTCGCGGACCATCTGGGCGCCCATGTTTTCGAACTTGTCTTCGAGTTCGATTTCCTTGGCGACCGATACGCCGTCCTTGGTGATGCGCGGAGCGCCGAAGGACTTGTCGATAACAACGTTACGACCCTTCGGGCCGAGCGTTACCTTTACTGCATCTGCGAGGATGTCGACGCCGCGCAGCATCTTTTCGCGCGCAGTGCGACCAAACTTGACTTCTTTAGCAGCCATTTGAAAAACTCCCGGGCTATCGCCCTATTTCAAGACTTCTGGGATGGGTGAGAAAGGACGGCGGCTCGGATCAGCCGATAACGCCCATGATGTCGGCTTCCTTCATGATCAGAAGGTCTTCGCCGTTCACCTTGACTTCAGTGCCGGACCACTTGCCGAACAGAACGCGGTCACCGACCTTGACGTCGAGCGCAACAATTTCGCCGTTGTCCTTGCGAACGCCGGAGCCGATAGCGACGATTTCGCCTTCAGCCGGCTTTTCCTTGGCAGTGTCGGGGATGATGATGCCGCCACGGGTCTTTTCTTCGGATTCCACACGACGAACAACGACGCGGTCGTGCAGAGGACGGAACGAGATGCTTGCCATTTTAGAGTCCCTCATTCAAATGACATAAGCAGGTGCTATACCTACCCTGAATGTTATTAGCACTCGCACTCGGTGAGTGCTAGCGGGCCACAGATAGGCAGGCCCCCGGCGAGAGTCAAGAACGGCTTCGCACAAAAATTGCTGGAAATGGGACATGGTAAAGGCGCGCGTCATACGCTGCGCGCCCGTGTTGTACAGTAAAAGGTATGGTTGCTGCTGAGCCCGTCAGTTCTGCTTGATCGAAACGCCCTGATCACCGATCTTCAGCTCGACGCTGTTTTCGTGGCGCTTCTGGTCATAGATGTAGTAGCCCATTCCGGCCACGACGACGACCAGAGCGACGATTGCGATCGAAAGAACATTGTTTCGTGTCAGCATGCTTTGCGTTCCATTGTGCAGTTGAGGGGTCACAGTCCACCCGCAAAACGCATGGCCCGGCCGGAAGGTTCCGCGAAATGTTTTGCTGCGCCGCATCGTATGCACTTGCCAACAGCGCCGCTGTTTGCCATTTGACCGGGGAAGCGACGGCGGAAGGATTATTCAGGCATGGCTGAACGTGTTGATGGACTGGATGCGATCAGCAAGGGCTATGATGTCATTCTGTGTGACGTGTGGGGTGTGCTCCACAATGGTGTCTCACCATTTCCGGATGCCGGTGTCGCGCTGACGAAGGCGCGGGAGGCCGGGCTGACGGTTGTCCTCATCACCAATTCGCCGCGGCCCTTCGCCGGTGTCAAAACGCAGCTCGACATGATCGGCGTCCCGCAAAGCGCATACGACGCCATTGTCACCTCCGGCGATGTTACCCGCAAGCTGATTGCGGCCGGCCCGAAGAAGGTGTTCCTGCTAGGCCCGGATCGGGATCTTCCCCTGCTGGAAGGGCTTGATGTCGAGCGCACAAGCGAAGCAGATGCCGGCGTCATCGTTTGCACCGGCTTTTTTGATGACGAGACCGAAACGCCTGAAGACTACACGGCCATGTTGTCCGCCTTTGCCGCGCGCAAGGTTCCCATGATCTGCGCGAACCCCGATCTGGTGGTCGAACGCGGCGAACGCCTCATCCCATGCGCTGGCGCCATGGCAGCCTATTATGCCACAATGGGTGGCGAAACGCGCATTGCCGGAAAGCCCCATACGCCGATCTATGAAGCAGCACTTGCCGAAGCGTCGAACCTTCGCGGCAGCGTCGATCGCGCCCGGGTCATGGCGATCGGCGACGGGATGCCGACCGACGTGCGCGGAGCACTCGACCAGGGGCTCGATCTTCTTTATGTCAGCGGCGGAATTCATGCCGCAGAATACGTCCGCGCTGGCCGGACGGATGAGGTGGAACTTCATGCCTACTTGCAGCGTGAAAATGCTGCACCCAAATGGTGGCTGCCGCGACTGGCTTGATGGCGAGTGATGATATGACTGTCTTTCTCCGGAATGAAACCTGCGAGCCGCTTCCCGCCAGCCTTCAGGGCGGTGTGGTGGCCATCGGCAATTTCGACGGTGTCCATCGCGGGCATCAGTCGGTGCTGGAAAAAGCATTGGAAGAAGCCGAAAAGCGTGGACTTCCGGCCCTCGTCCTGACCTTCGAGCCGCACCCGCGCAGCGTGTTTCGCCCGGAAAATCCGGTCTTCAGGCTGACACCCGCTCCGCTGAAGGCTCGGCTGATCGAGGCACTCGGGTTCAAGGCCGTCATCGAATATCCGTTCGACATGGCGTTTTCGCACCGTTCGGCCGATGAATTCGTCTCCGCGATCCTCAAGGACTGGCTCCATGCAACGCATGTCGTCACCGGCTTCAACTTCCATTTCGGCAAGGGCAGGGAAGGTGGCCCGGCGTTCCTGATCGATGCGGGCGCCCGCAACGGGTTCAACGTCACCCTGGTGGATGCATTCCGCGATGAGAATGCCGAAGCCATTTCCTCGACCCGCATTCGCGACTTTCTGGCGCGCGGTGATGTTTCCGGCGCTGCCGGCCTCATGGGCTATCGGTACACGGTCGATGCTGAAGTCACACACGGCAAGAAGCTTGGCCGCACGCTTGGCTTCCCGACCGCCAACATGGCGCTGCCGCGCGAAACGCGTCTGCGGCCCGGCATCTATGCCGTGCGCTATCGGCGGCCGGATGGAACGCTGTATGATGGCGTGGCGAGCTATGGCTACCGCCCGACTGTCACGGACAACGGCGATGCGCTTCTGGAAACCTATCTCTTCGATTTTCAGGGCGATCTCTATGGCGAAGTTTCCTCCGTGTCGCTCTTCGGTTTCCTGCGCGAAGAACTGAAGTTCGACAGCCTCGACGCGCTGATCGAACAGATGAACCGTGACAAGGAAGAAGCCCGCGCCATGCTCTCCGGCGTCAGGCCGCTCAGCACGCTCGATAGCAAGATTTGCTTCTGATCGGCTTTCCGCCCGAAAAGCGTTCCCCGGGATCGGTCACAAACATAACCGTAAACCTATGTTTTCAGCGCGCGCACTCTAGGATAGGTGCTGTGAAGAATGTGCGGGTGGATACGCCATGACCGAATTTACGCCTTTGTTGTCTTTTGCCGGTGGCCTGCTGATCGGGCTGTCGGCCGTCACGCTGATGTTCTTCTGGGGGCGTATCGCCGGCATGACCGCGATCCTCGGCGGCATCCTTCCCCCGCTTGATCGTGATTGGCCATGGAAGTCGACATTCCTCGCAGGCGCCGTGCTCGCGCCCGCATTGCTGCAGCTTTCCGGCGTTCACGTCGATTACGAGGTGCCCGTCTCGGTGGGCGCACTCATCGTCGGTGGCATTGTGACCGGCATTGGCGTCACGTTCGGCTCGGGCTGTACATCGGGCCATGGCATTTGTGGTCTGGCGCGCTTTTCGAAGCGCTCGGCGGTTGCAACCGTCACCTTCATGCTTTTCGGCTTCATCACGGTTTTCCTGATCCGCCACGTTTTCGCGGGAGCATTCTGATGCGTTACGTCACCGTCTTCCTCATCGGTTCGCTGTTCGGCGTCGGCATCGTGCTTTCGGGCATGGGCAATCCCGCAAAGGTACTGAATTTCTTCGATCTCGCAGGCACGTTCGATGCCAGCCTCATGTTCGTGATGGCGGGCGCGCTTGCCGTCGCCGTGCCGGGCTATGCGCTGATCTTCCGCAAGCGGGCAAAGCCGGTGTTCGGCGAAACCTTCGTGCTGCCAAAGGCTAAGCTGATCGACCGCAAGCTCGTTGGCGGCTCGGCCGTGTTTGGCATCGGCTGGGGCATTGCCGGTTTCTGCCCGGGTGCCGCGATCCCCGCATTGGGGCTCGGCCATGCCAGCGCGTTCATCTTCGTGGTCGCAATGTTGGCTGGCATCGTGATTGCCCGCGCCATCAGCAGGGCCGAATTCTTCTCGTCCACGCAAAAGACCGCCTGAGGCGCAGAATTTCTGGTCGACGTTGGGGATTATCAAAGGGATAGGCCAAAATTGCCATTTTCCCTCAACCTTGTCTTCAACAATTTGGTGTTCGGTGCAAGCAGGTATCCTTGGAGCGACCTGCCCACATGCTCGATTTCACCACGGTCTTTCTTTACTCCGGTGCGCTGACGCTTTTCGTTTGCGTTGTCACGGGTCTTGCCTGGTGGGCGGGTGAACCGGGTTCGGAATCGCGTTACTGGTTTCAGGCGAGCATACTGCAGCTCACCGGCACGCTTCTGATGAGCCTCGGAGACTTTGCGCCGCTCTATATCACGGGCTATGTCAGCGGCGTTGCCTCGACAGCCGCAACCGGTTTTCTGGCGCTGGGCTATCGCAAGATGTTCGGGTTCAGCGCCTCGAAACGGCTGCCTTTGGCGGTGGCTTTCATCACAGGGACCCTCATCTACCTGACGAAGTTGTTCTCGCATGGCCACGAAGACGGCATTTATCTGATCTATGCAGGTGGCTCGATCAATCTGGCCTATGCAACACACGCCGTGTGGAAGGGCGCGCAAGCGGAGGATCTGCGGTTTGGCCGCGTGGCAGCCGGGATGCTCGCAGCTTACGCGGCGACCTATGCGGCCGTCGCGCCGCTGGCATACCTGTTCCCGATCACGTTCATCGATGGAAAGCCGCATTCCTTCTGGCTTGAGGCCTCGACGATCCCCCTCGTCCTGCTCAATCTGGGCGCCTACCTTATGACACTGATCGTCAAGCTGGAGCGCACGACGGAGCAGCAACGCCATCTGGCGTCGCATGATGGATTGACGGGCGCTCTCAACCGCGCAGCGTTCTACGATGCCTGGTCTCGCGAGCCGGTGCACAACGGCATGCTCGCCGTGCTCGATCTCGATCATTTCAAGGTCATCAACGATACCTATGGTCACAATTCCGGTGATTTGGCGCTTCAGGCGTTTACCCGGACGATCACGCGAGAATTGCCGCGTGGGGCAACGTTTGCGCGCCTTGGCGGTGAGGAGTTTGCACTCCTTCTGCCACGCTTCCAGCGCGACGAAGGCGAGGTTTTGCTGGATGAACTGCGAAGCCGTGTGGCCGCACTTACGATCGATGCAATGGATGGCCGAACGTTCAGGCTCACTTTCTCTGCGGGCCTCGCCGCCTTCGGTGAGGGCAAGGTGGACCCTGACCGCACGTTTGCCGCGGCCGACAGCGCGCTTTATCTCGCCAAGGCATCGGGGCGCGATCGTGTCGTCGTGTTCGATCCGGCCTCCATCCTGAGCCAGAGCGCCCGCCATGCGCCTAGGCCGGAACCGGCCGAGGCAATGTCAACGCGCCTGACAGCCTGAGGCCACGACGCCCCCGCGGCGTGTCGGTCGTCCGGCGCCTGACATTCTTGGCTGGGGCCTCTTTCCATTTTGGCGAAAAACGCCTAGAAAGCGCCCGCTATGATGACGCGCCTGTGGATAATTATCATCCGAATTATTGGCCCGGCCCTCTGAGGCGCTCGCTTTCGAGCCTGCCCGAGGGTCCGGGTTTTTGGCGCTTTACACCCGCGCCGCTGAATACCGCCGAAATTTTTCATCTTGAGACGACACATGTGCGCTCACCGCAGCGCACCGCATGATTGGCTGATATCCATGACCGACACCCCAGAAAAAGTTGACTATTCCTCCACGCTCTACCTGCCGCAGACCGAGTTTCCGATGCGCGCCGGCCTGCCTGCCAAGGAGCCGGAAATCGTCGCCCGCTGGCAGAAGATGGAGCTCTACAAGAAGCTTCGCGCCTCCGCCGCCGGCCGCGAGAAGTTCGTGCTGCACGATGGCCCGCCCTACGCCAACGGCAACATCCATATCGGCCACGCGCTGAACAAGATCCTCAAGGACGTCATCACCCGCTCGTTCCAGATGCGCGGGTTTGATAGCAACTACGTTCCCGGCTGGGATTGCCACGGCCTGCCGATCGAATGGAAGATCGAGGAAGCCTATCGTGCCAAGGGCAAGAACAAGGACGAAGTCGACATCAACGAATTCCGCCGCGAATGCCGCGAATTCGCACAAGGCTGGATCGACGTGCAGTCGGCCGAGTTCAAGCGTCTCGGCATCGAGGGCGATTTCGAGCGTCCCTACACGACCATGGCCTACCATTCGGAGGCCCGCATCGCCGGCGAACTCTTAAAGATCGCCAAGTCCGGCCAGCTCTATCGCGGGTCCAAGCCGATCATGTGGTCGGTTGTCGAGCGCACCGCGCTTGCCGAGGCGGAAGTGGAATATGCCGAAGTCGAGAGCGACACGATCTGGGTGAAGTTCCCAGTGGTTAAGGCGCGCCATGGAACTACTGGACTTTATGGTGTCGACGGAGGCCATGATGTTGATAGGCTCGCTGAGCGGGCAATCGAGACGGCAAAGAAAGTTGATGAGCTTCTAGGCACCTTCGTCGTCATCTGGACGACCACCCCGTGGACGATCCCCGGTAACCGTGCGATCTCCTTCTCGTCTCGCTATGCCTACGGCCTCTATGAAGTCACGGCCGCGACGAATGACTTTGGTCCGCAGCCGGGCGAAAAGCTGATCTTCGCCAAGCGTCTTGCTGATGAATGTGCGGCCAAGGCGAAGGTCACGCTGAACCTGATCCGCGATGTTGAGGGCGATGAACTTGCCGCCATCACCTGCGCCCACCCGCTGGCATCTCTCGGTTATGATTTTGATGTCCCGCTTCTCGATGGCGATCACGTCACCGACGACGCGGGTACAGGCTTCGTCCACACCGCACCCAGCCATGGTCGCGAAGACTTTGACGCGTGGATGGCGAACGCCCGTCTGCTGGAATCGCGTGGCATCTCCACCAAGATCCCGTTCACCGTTGGCGACGATGGCTTCTATACCGAAGACGCGCCGGGCTTTGGTCCGTCGGCCGAGGGCGGTGCAGCCCGCGTCATGGACGACAACGGCAAGAAGGGCGACGCCAACAATCGCGTCATCAAGGCGTTGATCGATGCCAGCAACCTCTTTGCCCGCGGCCGCATCAAGCATGATTATCCGCATTCCTGGCGCTCCAAGAAGCCGGTCATCTTCCGCAACACGCCGCAGTGGTTTGTCTACATGGACAAGGAACTGGGCGATGGTTCGACGCTGCGTTCGCGCGCACTCTCGGCCATCGACCAGACCCGCTTCGTTCCCGCCGGTGGCCAGAACCGCCTGCGCGGCATGATCGAGCAGCGTCCGGACTGGGTGCTTTCTCGCCAGCGTGCCTGGGGCGTACCGATCTGCGTCTTCGCTGACGAGGCCGGCAATATCCTGCGTGACGACGAAGTCGACGCCCGCATCCTCGACGCCTTCGAGAAGGAAGGCGCCGATGCCTGGTTTGCAGCGGGTGCCGCCGAGCGTTTCCTCGGCAACAAACACGACGCGTCGAAGTGGAAGCAGGTCCGCGACATTCTCGACGTGTGGTTTGACAGCGGCTCGACCCACACCTTCACGCTGGAAGATCGCCCCGACCTGAAATGGCCGGCCGATGTCTATCTGGAAGGCTCCGACCAGCATCGCGGCTGGTTCCATTCCTCACTTCTGGAAAGCTGCGCGACGCGCGGCCGCGCACCGTATAACGCCGTCGTCACCCACGGGTTCACGATGGCCGAAGACGGCCGCAAGATGTCGAAGTCGCTCGGCAACCAGGTTTTCCCGCAGGACGTCATGAAGGAATCGGGCGCAGATATTCTGCGTCTCTGGGTCATGAACACCGACTATTGGGAAGATCAGCGCCTCGGCAAGACGATCATCCAGACTAACATCGACGCCTATCGCAAGATCCGCAACACGATCCGCTGGATGCTTGGCACGCTCGCCCACGACAAGGGCGAAGAGATCGCTTACGCCGATCTTCCGGCGCTCGAAAAGCTGATGCTGCATCGGCTGGCCGAACTCGATGAAATCGTCCGCAAGGGCTATGACGAATTCGACTTCAAGCGCGTCGTGCGCTCGCTCTCGGATTTCGCTAACGTCGAGCTTTCGGCCTTCTACTTCGACGTCCGCAAGGATGCGCTCTACTGCGACGCGCCGTCGTCGCTGCGCCGCCGTGCGAGCCTGCATGTGATCCGCAAGCTGTTCGAAAGCCTCGTTCTGTGGTTTGCGCCCATGCTGCCCTTCACGATGGAAGAAGCATGGCTGTCGCGCAATCCGGATGCAGAATCGGTTCACATCGAACAGTTCCCGGAAATTCCGGCCGACTGGAAAAACGAGGCGCTGGCCGCAAAGTGGGCGAAGGTCCGCGAAGTCCGCAAGGTCGTCACGGGTGCGCTCGAAATCGAACGCCGCGAAAAGCGCATCGGTTCGTCGCTCGAGGCGGCACCGGTTGTCCACATCACCAATGCAGAACTTGCTGATGCGCTGAAGGGCGAGGATTTCGCTGAAATCTGCATCACCTCCGATATCGTCATCGCTGCGTCGGAAGGTCCGGCGGATGCATTCCGTCTGGATGACGTTGCAGGTGTCTCCGTCGAGCCGAAGCTCGCGGAAGGCAGAAAGTGCGCACGGTCCTGGAAGGTGACGAAGGACGTCGGCTCCGATCCTGCGTACCCGGATGTTTCCGCTCGTGACGCCGCAGCGCTTCGCGAATTGGCCGCAATCGGTTAAGATAATGTGCGTGAAACCGGATGAGGTTTGCATATTTGCATCTCATCCGGTACCGTCCGCCCGAAATTGGCCGGATTCCGGCCGCAGAGCATCGCGTGCTGGTGCGGATAGCAGGGACTGTCAGATAAGATGAAGCATTTGTTGCGAGTAGTGGCCGGAATTGCCGGCTTGGCGGCATTGATGTCGCTGAGCGGTTGCATGAGCAGCCCGACATATGGCACTGACAAGACGTCTGCCGAAACACTTCTGGATGATGTGTCGAACATCGCGAAGATCACGCCGGACAACCGGAACGACGAGGTTGCCTACAACCCGCATCCCAAGCTCGTCGTTCCCAGTGACAAGACCGATCTTGCCCCGCCGCAGCAGTCGATTGCCGATCGCAAGAACAATCCCAACTGGGTTGAAAGCCCGGAAGAAACCCGTCAGCGCCTGCGCGACGAGGCCGACGCCGGTGGCAACAGCTACCGCTCTCCGCTTCTGAAGCAGAACCAGGTCAACCAGCAGCTTTCGACATCGCAGCAGCGCGACGCCTATCGCGAGGCACGCAAGATCCAGCAGGGCATCTACAGCGACAAGCGCCGTTTCCTGAGCGACCCGCCGATGGACTATCGCAAGATCGACACCGCCGAGATGAACGATCTGGGCGAGCCCGAGCGGAAGAAGGAAGCCGAGCGCAAGAAGCAGGCCGCCGCTGCCAAGCAGAGCAAGGGCAAGTGGTGGGATGTTTTCGACTGACCTCAAGCGTTAGCATGGCAGTACCAAAGGCGCGCCCTTCCGGCGCGCTTTTTTGTTTCGTGGTGTGTCCTTGCCGGTGTGCAGAAACGCGACAGGTGCGTCGTTTCTTCATAACCAGTTAACGCTGCACACCTAAGATCACTCAATCATGTCAGGAATTTACAAGAGAGTCGTTTCGAAGGCTGCGGCAACTGCGTTCATATCGCTGGCCGTTTCGTTCGCTATATCCTACGCTGTAGTCCCCTTGCTGGGGGGTACGCTGGATGGTGCCGGTCTCGTCATGACGCTTGTTCTGCCGGTGGTAATTGCGTTTCCCGCCAGTGCTTTCCAGTTCCTCCAGTATGAGCGCCAGGCCCTTCTCAAGCGGAAGCTTGCCAGCACGGTTGGGGAACTGGAAACCTCCAACCGGCTCTTGCGGCAGGCCAATGCCGAGCTGACGCTCGAACGCAGTCAGGATCCGATGACCCGGCTTCTGACGGATGACGCCTTTCGGCTGGTCCTTGCGAACGCAGCAACCTATCCCGATATCGGACAACTGGTGCGCCTGAAGATCGATGGGTTTGAAGCCTTCGAGGCCGCGTTCGGTGTGACGGCGGGAGAGATGGCAATTTTTGCGGTTGCCGCGGCAATCCGCCAGGCGCTTCGCAGCGACGATTTTGCCGGTCGCATTGGTCCTGCGGAATTCGTCGTCTTCATGCCGGCTGCAACACCTATCCTCGGATCGCTGATGGTCAATTCGGTTGTCGCTGCGGCATCTGTTGCGAGCTTTGCAACGCCTGGCGGGCCCTCCGCTGCCCTGACGCTGAGCGTCGGTGGCATTGCCTGCGCGCCGGGCTTTGATATTCAGGCAGCACTCGATCGCTGCGGGTTCCAGCTGCAGAGCGCCGAGGCGAGCGGCGGAAATTGCAGCCGCTGGAGCGCCGAGCAGGGCTTGCCGCTCTATGGCGGCTTTTGAGGTTCAGGATGTCAGGTATGATCCGCAAGGCAGTGGTGGACGACACGTCCGTCATTTTCAGGTTCATCTGTGAGCTGGCCGAATTCGAGAATGCCGCCGATCAGGTCGAAACGAGCATCGAGCAATTGCGCGAAACCGTGTTCGGGCCGAAGTCGGTGGTCGATGCGCTGATCTATGAGCTCGATGGAAAACCGGTCGCCTTCGCGCTGTGGTATTTTACTTTCTCCACATGGCAGGGACGCCCGGGCCTTTACCTCGAAGATCTCTATGTGACGCCCGAGGCGCGGGGCAGGGGGATCGGCACCGAAATCCTCAAGCATCTCGCCCGGCATGCACTGGAAAACGGCTTCGGTCGTTTCGAGTGGAGCGTGCTGGACTGGAACACACCCGCCATCCGCACCTATGATGCAACGGGCGCAAAACCGCAGAGCGAGTGGATCCGCTATCGTCTTGCCGGTGACGAACTGGAGAGCTTTGCGAAGGGCAGCGTTTAGCGCCTTTCGGCGAAGAACTTCTTGAGGATGTCCGCCGCTTCGTTCTCGGCGATCCCGGAATAGACGTCCGGCACATGATGACAGGTTGGCTGCGCGTAGAAGCGCCCGCCGTGATCGACCCCACCGCCCTTTTCATCTTCCGCCCCATAGTAGAGCCTGCGGATGCGGGCGAATGAGATCGCCGCCGCACACATCGCGCATGGCTCCAGTGTGACGTAGAGATCAGCACCGATAAGCCGCTCGGAGCCAAGCGATGATGCGGCCTCGCGGATCGCCAGAATTTCGGCATGTGCGGTTACATCGCTGGTCTCGCGGGTGCGATTTCCGCCGCGACCGATGACCTTTCCATCGAGAACCACCACGGCTCCGACCGGCACTTCGCCCCGGCTGGCGGCCATGCGGGCCTCCTCCAGCGCGAGCTCCATATAGCGATTTGTGCCTGCCACGCGAGAAACCTCTTAACCTTGCCCCTGCGAACTGATAGGAGACCGCAAACGAATAGGCAAATTCAAATGACATTCAAAGACGACAGAAAGCGCCCGGGCGGCAAGCCGGCAGGCGGCGCTCAGAAAAAGTATTCGGCCGCCAAGGGTGGCAAGGGCGATGAAAAGAGCGGCAAGCCCTTCAGGAAGGCCGCGCCGAAACCCGGTTTTGAAAAGCGCCCGCCGAAGCCTGCTGAAGGCTTTGCGACGATGGCGCCGGAACGCATTTCCAAGCTCCTCGCCCGTGCGGGCGTGGCCTCGCGCCGCGATGTCGAGCGCATGATCATGGAAGGCCGTATCCGCCTCAATGGCGAGGTGCTGACTGCGCCAGCCGTCAATGCAACCTATGCCGACAATATCGAGGTTGATGGCGAACGCATTCGCGGACCGGAGCGCACGCGCCTCTGGCTTTATCACAAGCCCGCCGGTCTGGTGACGACGAACGCCGATCCGGAAGGCCGACCGACGGTATTCGACAACCTTCCCGAGGGTCTGCCGCGTGTCATGTCCATCGGCCGCCTCGACATCAACACCGAGGGCCTGCTGCTGCTGACCAACGACGGTGGGCTTGCCCGCGTGCTGGAACTGCCGACGACCGGCTGGCTGCGCCGGTACCGCGTGCGCGCTCATGGCTCGGTCGATCAGTCCAAACTTGATCAGCTGAAGGACGGCATTGCCGTCGACGGCGTGCTCTATGGCGGCATCGAAGCCGTTCTTGATCGCGAACAGGGCCACAACGCCTGGATCACGATGGGTCTGCGCGAAGGCAAGAACCGCGAAATCAAGAACGTTCTCGGCGCGCTCGGTCTCGATGTGAACCGTCTGATCCGCATTTCCTATGGACCGTTCCAGCTCGGCAACCTGCCGGAAGGCGAAGTTGTCGAAATCCGTGGCCGCATGCTGCGCGACCAGCTTGGTCCCCGCCTTATCGAAGATGCGAACGCCAATTTCGACGCGCCGATCTACGATCACAAGGGCGAACTCGTCGTTGAGGAAGAGGATGCGCGTCCCGCCCGTGCGCCTCGTCCGGCGTCAGCCCCGCGTGAGCGTGATAACCGGTTTGAAGACCGCAAGGGTGGTGGCGACCGTGGTGACAGGGGCGATCGCCGCGAGCGGGCTCTTGGCAAGCTGTCGACCAAGCCCGGTGGCAAGGACGATCGTACTGACAAGAAGATCCTGCCGCGCAATGCGCGGAGCGCCAATGTCTGGATGGCGCCCGGCGCTCGTCCGTTGGGCGAAAAGCAGGCAGCAGCAGCAGCCCGCAAGGCTGCCCGTCCCGGACGTCCGGCACCCGCCGACAAGCCGCAGGCTACGTATAACGACCGGGTTGCAAAGCCGGTGGTTCATAAGGTCAAGGACGACGAGGGTCAGTGGATCCGCTCCAGCGGCAACGACGAAAAGCCGCGTCGTGACCGTGAAGATGGCGGCCGTGATCGCCGCGACGGTCCGCGTTCTGAAGGTCGCAGCTTTGGCGATCGCCGCGAAGGCGGACGTGATGAGCGACCCAGGGGTGATTTTGCTGGTCGCGATGCCGCACGTCCGGCGCGCGCATACTCGGGCAAGCCGAAGTCTGACGGATATAAGTCCGACGGATACAAGTCCGACCGCCCGAAATCGGACCGTCCAAAGTTTGATCGCCCGAAGACCGACCGCTTCAAGAGCGATGGTGCAGGTTCGGATCGCCCCTTCGGCGACAAGCCGCGCGGCAAGCCATCAGGTAAGCCTGGCGGCAAACCGGGTGGAAAGCCCTTTGGTGGAAAGCCGGGCATGAACAAGTCTGGCGGCAAGCCAGGCGGCCGCCCTTCCGGCAAGCCGGGTGGTGGACGTCCAGGTGGCAAGCCCGGAGGCGGTCGCGGTGCGGATCGTCGGGGGTGAGTTGCGCGGGCGTTCGCTCGCCACGCCGAAATCCAACGACATCCGGCCGACAACCGACCGGACGCGTGAGGCGTTGTTCAACATCCTGACGCATTCCTATCCGGAAGCGCTCGATGGGACCCGTGTCATGGACCTTTTCGCAGGCACCGGCGCCGTCGGACTGGAGGCTTTGTCGCGCGGTTGTCGGCAAGGGCTTTTCGTCGAAATGGGCGTCGAGGGCCGCGGCCTGCTTCGCACCAACATCGAAACGCTGGGCCTCACCGCGCGTGCCAGGATTTTCCGCCGCGACGCGACTGATCTCGGCCTTCCGGGCACGATGGAGCCTTTCCATTTTCTGTTCGCCGACCCGCCGTATGGCAAGGGCTTGGGTGAGAAGGCTATCGCTGCTGCCGTCAACGGCGGCTGGCTGGTGCCGGGTGCGCTGGTCATTCTTGAGGAGCGGGCTGATGTGGCTCCCGTGCTTCCCGACCGCTGCTCGTTCCTGGATGAGCGCGTCTTTGGCGACACCCGCATGCATTTCTATCGTTTTGGTGCGTGATGGCCTCCAGGGACAAGAGCAAGGGTAAGGACAAGAAAAAGAAGAAGAAGGAGCGGGTTGCCGAACCTGCAACATCGCCGACCGTCGGGCTGGCTCTGGGCGGCGGCGGTGCGCGTGGTCTTGCGCACATCCAGGTCCTTGAGGCGCTGGATGAGCTGGGCATCGTGCCGGTCTCCATCACGGGTTCTTCCATCGGCGCGCTGATGGGTGCTGGTCGTGCCTCGGGCCTTACGGGCCGCGAAATTCGTGAGCATACCCTCGCAACCGTCGGCAATCGCAGCGAAGTGATCAACCGGCTCTGGAAGCTGAGACCCGCCAACATGCGTCTCGGCATCCGGCTTGGCCAGTTCAATCTCGAGCGTATCCTGCGCGCCTTCCTGCCGCCGGCGATCCCCGAGACATTCGCCGAACTGACGATACCACTGCAGGTGACGGCGACCGACTATTACGGGCAGAAATCAGAGTTTATTGGTGAGGGCGAGCTTTTCCCCGCGCTCGCGGCATCGGCTGCCATCCCCGCGCTTTTCATGCCTGTCGTCATGAACGGCCGCGTGATGATCGATGGTGGCATCTTCGAGCCGGTTCCCTATGATCCGCTGATCGGCAAGGCAGACATTGTCATCGGCGTCGATGTCGTCGGCGCGCCCGAGGGCGATGGCGTCACGATCCCGAACCGTATCGACAGCCTTTTCGGCGCATCGCAGCTGATGATGCAGTCGCTGATCGCAACCAAGATGAAAAACAATCCGCCGGATATTCTGCTGCGACCGGACGTCAATCGGTTCCGCGTACTGGATTTCATGCGCGCGGAAGAGGTGCTCGAAGCATCAGCCTCCATCAAGGATGAACTCAAGCGGTTTCTCGATGCAGAGATTACGTTCCGCCAGAAGACGTAGTGCCGCTTAGCGGCTCGCGATGACGATCAATCTTCGTCCTCGTCGCGCTTGCGCGGCTTGACCAGCGGTTCCGGGTTGACCGGCCGCGTGTGCAGCATGTCGCGTCCGGCCGAGATGCCTTCGGCTGCCTGAAGCGCCAGGCGCGCTTCGTCGCGCTCCCGCGTTGCTTCGACAACATCCTGCGCGGTCAATTCGTCGACGCCCAGTTCTTCCAGCGTCCGCCGACCGAAGAGAAGACCAGCCTCGAAAGTTTCGCGCTCGCCATAATCGATGCCGCGTTCGCGCAGCGACAGCAGATGCACGCGGTCATAGGCGCGGGCGAAGATGCGCGCCTGCGGATAGTCCGCCTTCACCAGATCGACGATCTTGTCGGTGATTTCCTGCTTGTGGGTGCATACCGCGACGATCTTGGCGCGCTCGATGCCGGCGGCTCTCAGCACGTCCTTGCGAGTGCCGTCGCCGAAATAGATGCGGAACCCGAACCGCGCGGCCTGCCGGATGCGGTCGGCCGAATAGTCGATGATCGTTACATCGCGTCCGCTCGCGAGCAGCACCTGCGCGGCGATCTGGCCGAAACGCGAGAAGCCGATCATCAGCACATCGGACCCGGCACCCTCAAAGTCTTCCTCGATCTCTTCCCTGTCCGTCTCCTTGAGAAAATAGGGAATGAAGGCTGCTGCGACCGGCGTGGCCGCCATCGTCAGCGTCACGGTTGCGATCAGCAGCGACGTGGTCGACGCGCTGAAAAGGAAGGCGGCGGAAGCGGCAGTAAACAGCACGAAACCGAATTCGCCGCCTTGCTGCAGGATGACGGAGATGCGCACGGCATCATTGTGCGGCGAGCCGGTCAGTCGGCATGCGATGTAGATGGTGGTCGCCTTGATGACCATCACGGACGGGACGGCGACGAGGACGAGAACCCAATGTTGGCGGATAACGGCAAGGTCGAGCGACATGCCGACGGCCATGAAAAAGAGGCCGAGCAGAATGCCGCGGAAGGGCTCGATATCGGCCTCCAGTTCATGCCGGAACCGCGATTCCGACAGCATGACGCCAGCAAGGAAGGACCCCATGGCCATGGAAAGCCCGGCAAGCTCCACCGTCACGGCGGCAGCCATGACAACGAAGAGCGCCGCAGCAATCATCGCCTCGCGTGCACCCGTGCGGGCAATCACCTGAAAGAGCGGATTGAGGAGATAGCGCCCCGCAATGATCACAGCGATGATGACACCGACCGAGACGGCGAAGTTCATGAAGCGTGCGGGCTCCACTTCGCCCTGTTGCTGGCGTGCAAGAAGCGGGATCAGCGCCAGCAGCGGAACGATGGCAAGGTCCTGAAACAGAAGAAGCGAGAACGCGCGCTGCCCATGGCGGGTCGAGCGCTCGCCGCGATCCTCGATAATCTGTAGCGCGAAAGCGGTGGACGACAGGGCAAGACCAAAGCCCGCGACCAGCGAAGCCCTGAGATCAAACCCGCCCGCATAGCAGCATAGCGCCGTCAGCGCAGAACCCGATAGCCCAACCTGCAGTGCGCCCAGCCCGAAAATATCCTTGCGCATCTGCCAGAGCCGGGATGGCTGCAGTTCCAGGCCGATCACGAAGAGCAGGAAAACCACGCCGAGTTCGGCAACGCTCAGGATATCTTCCGCACCCCGGATGAGGTGCAGGACGGGCGTGATGACAACGCCGGCCGCCAGATAGCCAAGAACCGTACCAAGGCCGAAACGTTTGAAGATGGGAGCGGCCACGACCGCTCCGCCGAGCAGGATCAATGTTTCTTCAAACAGGCGGTGCGCGTCTGTCATGGCCATCCTTGAGATGATTTGGCTGATTGCATTTCGGAACGCTGATGAATCACGGACGTCTGCCCTTGATGCTTCGATCAGGTGGCCATAAATGGAACCTGAAAGAAAGGACAAATCATGTCATCTCCCTCCGATTCGGAAAATCTTCTTTCCCGTGCCTCTGAACTGATCGATCTCGCGCGCGCCGCCGGTGCCGACAAGGCCGATGCCGTCGTCATGCGCTCGCGCTCCAGTTCGGTTTCGGTCCGGCTCGGCAAGGTCGAAGGCACGGAAATGTCCGAAAGCGACGACTTTTCGCTCCGCGTCTTTGTCGGGCAGAAGGTGGCGACTGTCTCGGCCAACCCCGGCTTCGATCTGAAAGCGGTTGCCGAGCGGGCCGTTGCCATGGCCAGGGTCTCGCCGGAGGACAAGTTTGCATGCCTTGCCGATGAGGCCGATCTGGCCCGGACCTATCCCGATCTCGATCTCTTCGATCCGACGGAAGTCAGCGCCGCAGAACTGACGGATCGCGCGCTGGCCGCCGAGGCAGCAGCTCTCGCGGTGTCCGGTGTCAGCAATTCCTCAGGGGCGGGCGCATCGGCAGGCATGGGCGGTCTGGTTCTGGCCACGTCGCATGGGTTCGCGGGCGTCTATTCGGCCAGCCGGTTCGGCTTTTCGGTCAGCGTGATTGCCGGCGAAGGCACCGGCATGGAGCGCGATTACGACTATTCGAGCGAGCTGTTCTTTTCCGAGCTTGAGGACCCGGCAGAGGTCGGTCGCCGCGCTGGTGAGCGCGCCGTGCGTAGGCTCAACCCGCGTCAGGTGCCGACGGCCGAGGGCCTGACGGTCGTCTTCGATCCGCGCGTGGCGCGCGGCATTGCCGGACACATTGCTGGTGCGATCAATGGTGCATCCGTTGCCCGCAAGACCTCGTTCCTGCGTGACAAGATGGGCCAGCAGGTTCTTAAATCAGGCCTCAGCGTGACCGACGATCCTCTGATCGTGCGCGGTTCTTCCTCCCGTCCCTTCGATGGCGAGGGCGTGACGGGCGGCAAGCTCACGATGATCGTGGATGGGGTACTCAAGCACTGGTTCCTGTCGACGTCGACTGGCCGCGAGCTTGGGCTTCCCACAAACGGACGCGGCGTTCGCGGCGGGTCGAACGTGACGCCGGCCTCGACCAATTTCGCGCTGGAGCCCGGTGATATCGCGCCGGAAGAACTGATCCGTTCCGTGGGCAACGGCTTCTATGTGACCGAGGTCATCGGTCACGGCGTCAACATGCTGACCGGTGAGTATAGCCGCGGCGCATCCGGCTTCTGGATCGAGAATGGCGAACTGACGCATGCGGTGTCCGAAGTGACGATTGCATCGAACCTGAAGGACATGTTCATGCGCATCGTTCCGGCCAGCGACATCGATCGCAGCTATGGCACGGCGTCACCCACGATCGCTGTCGAAAACATGACGTTGGCAGGGCGGTAGGCGCATTGGCTGGACCGGACCCCAAGGCAGGCTATGACTTGGACGCGGATCTCGCGCTCCTGGTTTCGGCCGCGCGCGAGGCGGGAGAGGCCGCCATGGGCTATTTTCGGCAGTCGCCCGAAACCTGGTGGAAAAACGGCGGCCGTTCGCCGGTCACCGCAGGTGATTATGCGGCCAATGACGTGCTGATCCGCCGCTTGCGTGAGGCCAGGCCTGAGTATGGCTGGATATCGGAAGAAACCGAGGACGACGGCGGACGGACGTCATTCGAAACGCTCTTCGTGGTTGACCCGATCGATGGCACGCGCGCGTTCATGAACGGCATGGACACGTGGTGTGTCAGCGCCGCAGTGGTGCAAAACCGGCGTCCCGTCGCAGGTGTTCTCGTTGCGCCGGCGCTTGGCGAGGTCTTTACCGCGCGTCTGGACGGCCCGGCGCTGCTGAATGGCGCACCGATCGTGGTCGCGCGGCCGGATGCCGGGCGCATGTTGACGGTGGCGTCACCGGCAGATGCCTTCCATCGCCTGACACAGGCCCGCAATGGGCTCTACAGCAAGGCAGCCCATATTCCATCGCTTGCCTACCGGCTGGCCATGATCGCGGCCGGGCGGCTTGATGCCACGCTCGTCCATCCAAACTCGCATGACTGGGATCTGGCTGCGGCCGAACTCATCCTCGAGCGGGCAGGCGGCGCTCTGCGCAAGCTGGAAGGCGGCGCCATCGCCTACAATGGAAAGTCGATGGTCCATGGCGGCCTCGGTGCGGCCCACAGCGATCATGTCGATGACTTGTTGAAAGCCGCGAGCGGCGTTTTCAGCCATTGACCTTTTCCGGCAAATCCAGCAAATCCCTTGGGGGAGGCGAGGATAGAACCAAGCGGAAAGCAAGGAGACTTCATGTCGGACGAAGCAGGCGAAAAACAACTCCTCCATCTGGTGTTTGGCGGCGAACTCAAGCAACTCGGCAAGCTGGAATTCCGTGATCTCAAGGGCCTCGACATCGTTGGCATCTACCCGGATTACCAGTCAGCGGTTGTCGCGTGGCGCGCCAAGGCCCAGGAAACCGTGGACAACGCGCACATGCGCTATTTCATTGTTCACATGCACAAGCTGCTCGATCCCGGTTCTGCCGGCTGATTTTGATGCGTATGGCGCGCGAGCCGTGATTTCGGCTTGAGGGCCATGTAACCGCCGCGGCGGTGTATGAGGTAGGTCGATATGTCAAACTCGATGGCGCGGTTCGCGTTGTCTGCCTACAAGTGGGCAGGTTTTGCGCTGTTCCCGCTTTTGACGCCCTATCTTGCCCTGCGCTCCGCAAAGGGCAAGGAAGATGCTCCGCGCCGCCGCGAACGTTTCGGACATCCGGGCCGAGAGCGTCCCGCCGGACCGCTTGTCTGGTTTCATGCTGCAAGTGTGGGCGAAACGACAGCCGTCATTCCGCTCATCCGTGAAGTGCGCAAGCGTGGCATTCAGGTTGTCCTGACAACGGGAACGGTCACCTCTGCCAGGGTCGCGGCCGAACGGCTTGACGCGGATGTCATCCACCAGTTCGTTCCTCTCGATATCAAGCCTGCCGTCAGTCGTTTTCTCGACTACTGGAAACCGGACCTCGCCATTATCGCTGAATCCGAGATCTGGCCGGTAACCCTGATGGAACTCGGCGCTCGCCATATTCCCCAGGTTCTGGTCAATGGCCGCCTGTCGGACCGCTCGTTTGCGCGGTGGCGTCGCATGCCGTCGCTGGCGGAGGCGATCTTCAATCATCTGGCGCTGGTCATCGCCCAGTCCGAGGCAGACGCCTCGAAATATATCGAACTCGGTGCGCTGCCTGTCACCGTTTCGGGCAACCTGAAGGTCGATAACGACGCGCTTCCCTACAATCCTGAAGCTCTTGAGCGATACAAGGCGCAGATCGGCGAGCGCAAGACCTGGGCGGCCATATCCACCTTCGACAAGGAAGAGGCCGCCGCCGGGCGGGTGCATGAGCGTCTGAAGGCCAGCAACGGCCTCCTGACCATCATCGTGCCGCGCCATCCCGAGCGCGCCGACGAAATCGAGAAGGAACTCAACGCGATGGGGCTGACCGTTGCGCGCCGCACGCGAAACGACCCCATCACGGCCGAAACGGATATCCTGTTGGGCGATACGATCGGTGAGATGGGGCTTTATCTGCGGCTGACCGAAATCGCCTTTGTGGGCCGCTCGCTCTATGCCGATGGCGGCCAGAACCCGATGGAGCCTGCCATGCTCGGTTGCGCGGTGCTCTCGGGCGGCAATGTCCAGAATTTTCGAGAGTCCTACCAGCGGCTGGCTGCCAACGGCAGCGCCAAGATCGTGCGCGATGAGGACATCCTGGCCAAGGGCGTTCACTACCTGATGAACAACGACTCCGTGCGCCGCACGATGATCGATGCAGGCCACGACACCGTGCATGAAATGCGCGGCGCGCTGATCGCGACGCTGAAGAGCCTTGAACCCTATATCAGCCCGCTGGCGATGAAGGCTCGCCTGGAAGGAAGAACCTGATCGCCATGGCTATTGCAGGCATACTTTTCGACAAGGACGGAACGCTGCTGGACTATGCCAGGAGCTGGTTGCCGGTGAACCGAAAGCTTGCGCTGATTGCAGCTGCGGGTGACCAGTCGCTTGCCGATCGGCTGCTCGCCGCCTGTGGCATGGACCCGCAAACCGGCCACGTGGTGGCCGACAGCCTGCTGGCCGCCGGCAATACGCGTGAAATTGCCGAAGGTCTGGAGGCAGCAGGTTCAGTTCTTTCGGCGGATCAGCTTGTCAACGATCTCGATGGTCTCTTTGCCGAGGCGGCGCATAACGCCGTGCCGGTGACCGATCTTGCCGCTTATTTTCAGCGGCTGAAGGCGCGCGGCTTCAAGCTTGGCGTCGCGTCGAGCGACAACGAACTCTCCATCCGCCGCACCGCAGAGCGTTTTGGCTTCATCGACCATCTCGACTATATCGCCGGTTATGACAGCGGCCACGGCTGCAAGCCGGAACCTGGCATGGTGCACGGGTTTCTGGCCGTCACCGGGCTTCAGCCGCATGAGGTCGCGGTCGTCGGTGACAACAGCCACGACATGCACATGGGCCGCAATGCAGGCGCCGGAATGACCGTTGGTGTACTGACGGGGACCGGAACGCGCCAGTCGCTGTCGGCGCTTTGCGACCATTGCCTCGACGACATTACGGCTCTTGAAGCGCTGGTTTGATCTGCGGTTTCGTCGCAATTGCGGGCGAAAAGCCGCGGCCCCGGTTTTCCCGGAACGCTCTCGCTTGATTTTGGCCGCGAATCCCGGCTTAAAAATGCTCTCGTCTACAGCGCCGCGCGCCTTATCAGGCGCCCAAAGGACGCTGTAACAGATTGACTTTATGCATGTTCGTTCCGTTCAATCGAATCCGATTGAACGCGACATGCATTAGGGGGAGTGTAGCGCATGGTTTCTGAAGCGCCGCCATTCTGGTGGTCGAAGATTGGCTGGCAGGCGCTCGCGCTCTATCCCGCATCGCTCATCTATTCCAGGGTTGCCGGCTACCGTATGGCGCATGCGCGCCGCCTGCCGGTAGATTCCCCGGTTATCTGTATAGGCAATTTTACCGCCGGTGGTGCAGGCAAGACGCCGACAGCCATCGCGATTGCCCGTGCCGCCGCAGCCCTCGGCCATAAGCCCGGGCTCCTGAGCCGCGGTTATGGCGGCCTCATCGACAAGACGACCATTGTGGATCCGCAGCATCATCGCGCCGCAGACGTCGGCGATGAGCCCCTGCTGCTGGCGCGCGCGGGCCTGACAGTGATTGCCCGCAATCGTGCGGACGGCGCCCGGCGGCTGATTGCCGAGGGCGCTGACCTGATCATCATGGACGATGGCTTCCAGAGCGGCCGGATTGCTGTCGACTACGCGCTGATCGTCGTGGATGGACGGCGCGGGCTCGGCAATGGTCTGGCAATCCCTTCGGGACCGCTGCGCGCGCCATTGAAGGAGCAGCTGAAACACGTGACAGGCCTTCTGGCCGTGACCGGTGGTCAGGCTGCCGAGCGGTTCATTCGTCACATGGCGCGAACCGGCAGGCCGACGTTCGAAGCAACGGTGCGTGCCCGCAATCCCGATGATTTCCGGGGTGAAAAGGTTCTGGCGTTTGCGGGCATTGCCGATCCTGGCAAGTTCTTCAAGAGCCTCAAGGACGCCGGAGCCGATATTGCCGTCACCCGAACATTCCCGGACCATCACCATTTCGGCGAAGACGAAATTGCCAGCCTTCTGCAGGATGCCGAATATAACGGGCTTGTGCTGGCAACAACCGAGAAGGACTACGTGCGTCTGCTCGGCCATCAGGGCGCAGCATCCGAGCTTGCAAAACGTTGCCGGGTTCTGGAGATCGATATGGCCTTCGACGATCCGGCAGCACCCGGGCGCATCGTCGACGAGGCATTCAAGCGCTTCAGGCAGCGCCGTTTCGGTGGCAAGCCCACCCCGAAAGATGACCCGAAGCGGAAGTAGTGCCGGTTACCGCGTCTGGTTGGGAAGCGCCCCTGCCCGCTTTTCTGCCTCCAGCGATGCGGCGGCATCGGTATAGGCCTCCTGGCGCGCAACGCTCCAGTATTTCATCTCATCGATCGGGATATGGCGGCCTGTTATCGCGCAGATCACGTAGGAGCCCGGTGTCAGGATCTGGAAATCGCCATCCATGAACCTGATCTTGGCTTCACGGCTGCCATGGCCTTCAAAGCGGTTCATGCGGGATCTCCTGAGCAGTCTTGCAAGTTTGTCGCGGGCGCGCATCATAAAGCGCGAGATAGCAGTTCTAGCTGCGTCCGAACAGCCGTTCAATATCGCTGAGTTTCAATTCGATATAGGTCGGTCGGCCGTGATTGCACTGTCCGGAACCCGGCGTCGCTTCCATCTGGCGCAGCAGCGCGTTCATTTCTTCAGGCCTGAGCCTGCGTCCGGAGCGAACGGAACCATGGCAGGCCATGGTGGCAGCCAGATGTTCAAGCTTGGCGGCAAGGCCGTTCGTCGTATCCCACTCGGCGACTTCGTCAGCCAGTTCGCGAACCAGCGCCTGCGCGTCGATCTCGCCAAGCATGGCCGGTGTTTCGCGCACGGCAATAGCCCCGGGCCCAAAACGCTCGAAGGCAAGGCCGAACTGGTCGAGTTCGCCGGCATGCTCCATCAGCCGGTCGCAGTCTTCTTCCGGCAGGTCGACGATTTCCGGGATCAGCAGCGCCTGTGAGGCAAGGCGCTTGTCGCGCATGGCCTCACGCAGGGCCTCGAACACCAGACGCTCGTGTGCGGCGTGCTGGTCCACGATGACGAGCCCGTCACCCGTCTGGGCGACGATATAGTTTTCATGAAGCTGCGCGCGGGCGGCACCCAATTGGAAACCTGCCCTTGTCGGCTCCGGCTGCTGCACGACGGGTGTTTCGATCGGCTCATCGGCGCGCGCCGAAGGCGTCGCAAACGCTGCGAACGACGATTGCCCGGGTTCGTCAAACCGCGAAGCTCGCTGGGTAGCCTCGTACGGGCGAAAGGGGGATGCCGCCGGTGTCCAGCTCTGTGCGGGAGCCGGGCGAAAGCCGGGACGAAACGCATTCATCATTCCCGCTGTGCCGGTTGTCGAAGCCCGGTCGCCCTCGCGGTGCAGGGCTTCGCGGATCGCGCCAATCAAAAGCCCGCGCACCAATCCGGGATCGCGGAAACGAACGTCCGACTTTGCCGGATGCACGTTGACGTCAACCAGCGCTGGATCAAGATTAATCCAGAGCACGGCGACCGGATGGCGGCCTGATGGCACGGTTTCGGCATAGGCGGCCCGGAGTGCCGAGAGGAGCTGCCGGTCCTGCACGGGCCTGCCGTTGACATACATGTACTGATGGGCCGAGTTGCCGCGATTGAAGGTCGGTACACCGGCATAGCCCGCAAGCTCAACGCCCTCTCGCTCGGCTTCGATGGTGATGGCGTTCTCGCGGAATTCCTTGCCGAGAACCTGCGCGATCCGCGCCAGTCTGTCGGCGCCGGTCGCCGGAAATTCAAGGGTTGTTCGATCCTGACCCGAAAGGGTAAAACGGATGGCCGGAAATGCCAGCGCAATGCGCTTGACGACATCGGTAATCGCGCCGGCCTCTGCCTTCTCGTTCTTCAGAAACTTCAGCCGTGCAGGGGTGGCGAAGAAGAGATCCCGGACTTCGACCACGGTTCCGGTATTCGCACCCGCCGGTCTCACCGGATGAACCTGTCCGCCGACGATGCCGATTTCAGCGCCGCTGTCACTGCCGGCTGTCCTGCTGACGATCGAAAGCCGGGCGACAGAGCCGATGGAGGGGAGGGCTTCACCACGAAAGCCGAGTGTCCGGATATCGTCGAGTCCTGTGTCGATCTTGGAGGTGCAATGACGCCGCACGGCAAGCTCGAGGTCCCTGGGGTTCATGCCGCATCCGTTGTCGATCACGCGCAGCAGGCTCTTGCCGCCGCCGGCCGTCGCAATTTCGATGCGGCTGGCACCGGCATCGATGGCATTTTCGATCAGCTCCTTCGCCGCACTCGAAGGTCGCTCGATCACTTCGCCGGCTGCGATCTGGTTGATGAGCGTTTCGGGAAGCTGCTTGATCGTCATGGTTTGGAATCGGTCCTTGTACTTCAGCAGATATAGGATGTCCGGCCGCAAAGGGAAATCACAACGCTCCATCGGCAGGCTTTGGCCACAGGCAAGAGAAATCCTGCCACAGGATGCGTTGGGAATTATGCGGGCTTGAAAGCGCGGCGCTGCCGATGTCCGAAATGGTGCGACTAGGCAAGTATATGCTAATTATTACATATAGTTCCCACTAGTGCCTTCTTAAGTGGCCGTTAATTTAATGCTGCCATCGTGCGATCAGTTTGGAATGAATGCGGACCCTTTCCCCATTTGCATGGGCGGGCATCAGACAGTGTCGCCGGATATTGTCGTTGTTGATGCGCCTGATCGGGCTGTTCCAAACTTGGCCGGCATGAGATCTTCACCAGAATAGACGCGCCTCGGCGAGGCGTTGAGGTTCTCGAGCATGAGCCATGTTGCGCCTCCCGGCAGCGACATTTTGACGACCCTTATCGAGACCTCGTGCGAGGCTCTCGAAACGGCCATGCTTGTCTTTTCGGGCAGTGATCATCTCGTTTACGCCAGCCGCAATGTTCAGAGTTTTTACCCCGTGCCCTCCGAGACCGTGCGCCCCGGCAACAGCCTGCGGGAATTCCTGACGGCTGTCTTCGAGACCGGTGTCACGCGCGGAATTCCCGGTGCGGTGGCGCGCAATTTTGTCACGGAAGATGAGTGGGTCTCGGCCCGCATTGCGTGCATGTGGCACGAGCGCGATGAAGTGACGGAGCGGCTGGGCCGCGAGCGCTGGCTATCCGTAACGACGCGCCGGTTGCCGAACGGGCTTGGCATGATGATGCTTAAGGACATCTCTGCCGCGCGAAAGATGGAAGACCGCTGGCGCGCCGATGTGGATCGCGTCGCTGTCACCGAAGAAATTCTCGACTGTATGCCTGCTCCGCTTTTCGTGCTGGATCGAAATCTGGCGTTCATGGCGGTCAACAGGGCTTTCTGCAAATTGCAGGGCGTAACCCAGGATTCGATCCTGGGACGCAACATCTGGGATGTGCTCGATCCGTCACTCGCCGAATTGCATGAGGTCGACACCCGCGCTGTCATTGAGGGCGGCCAGGCGATCACGTCCGACCAGCAGGTCGTCGGCTCGGATCGCAGCGTCAAGCGCCTCCGCAAGCACAGTTTCCGCATCGGACCGCCTGGTCATCACATGGCGGTCACGGTGCTTCAGGAACTCACCGGTGATGCCGAACTGCCCATGCCCTCCCGGGACGTCGAGGCGGACGAGCAGGCGGTGCCAAGTCTCGATCTTCTCGATGAGGCAGGAGCCGCGACGGAAACGTCGCCGATGGCTATCCAGATTGGCGGCAGCAGCGCCGGAAGGGTTCTGGTGCTGAGTTCGGACAACACGTTCGGCAACGCGCTGACGTCTGCCCTGAAGGGTCTGAGGTTTGATACCTGCCGTGCCACAAGCCGCATCGAGGCAGAGGCCATTCTCAAGGCTGCTGCAGACATGGGACTTGCGGTACAGATTGTCCTTGCGGAGGAGGGTGACCTCCAGAGCGCAACGATCGGCCCGCAGGCAACGCCCGTCATGCTCGTCAATCGCGGTCGGCCGGTCCACTTCGCGGTGGCCGATGCTGCCGCAGCGCTGGCTCGCAAGGCAGCATCCGACATCATGGAGACCGACGCGCCCGATGCAGGTTACATGCCGGACTTTTCGGATGTGTCTGCAACCACGCCCCAGCCGGTACTGGGCGCCGAGGTTCTGGTGGCGGAAGATAACCCGATCAACCAGGAAGTCTATGCGCAGGTTCTGGGCGGACTTGGCATCAGCTATCAGCTGGCGCGCGATGGTGCAGAGGCGGTCACCCTTTGGGAAAAGCTTCGCCCCTCGCTGGTTCTGATGGACATCAGCATGCCGCTGTTCGACGGCGCGCAGGCCACAAGACGTATTCGCGAGATTGAAGGCAGCGCCCCGATGCGCAGCCATATCGTCGGCGTCTTGCCGCGCGCTTCGGAAGCAGATGCGTCGGCCTGCATCCAGGCGGGTATGAATTCCACTATCGTCAAGCCGATCAATGTCGAGATGATCGAGATGCTATACCGCCGCTATGTGCTGGCCAGCATCTCCAGCGATGACGTGCGCCGAATAGGCTAGCGTGGCAATCGACCTGCTTGAATTCTTTTGTGCTATTGCGCGTCCGGACACTTCGGTTTGATAGCATTGGTAATGCGTCGCTATCGGTTTCTTAAGAACTTTTAAGAGATAAGTGGAAACTGTGACAACTCAAAGTGCCCCGGATAGCCACGGATGAATCTTGCAAAGTCTTCGAGCGTCGATTTTCCGTCCGAAGAAAAACAGACCATTACGTTCACAGATCCTCTGACGGGTCTCGGCAACCGGTACCGGCTGCGCGACAAGGTGCGCCAGTTGGCAGCAGAACGTGCGGATGATCCGGCACCCTTTACGATCGGTATTGCCAATCTCGATGGCTTCAAGCCGATCAATGACCTCTTTGGCCGTGATGCTGGCGACGAGATCCTGTGTCAGGTCGCCCATCGTTTGAGTGCCTGCATGCCTGCCGGTGCGACCGTGACACGGCAAGCCGGCGACGAGTTTGCCTTTGTGCTTCCGCTGGTCTTCGAACGCACCGGTGCCGAGCGCGTTGGTGCGATGTTCAAGGAAGTTCTTTCCGCTCCATACGATCTGGGCGATCGCCACGTTCGCCTTTCCGCATCGTTCGGCTTTGCCGTCTATCCCTTTGCCGGCGAAGAGTTCGAGGAATTGCTGAAGAGCGCCGAAACCGCGCTATACCGCTCCAAGCGCCGCGGCAGCGGTAAGGTGACGGTCTATTCCAGCGAAATCGCCAAGGAAATGCAGCGTGCGACGCAGATGGAGCAGGCGCTCAGAAACGCCATCATCGCTGACGAGATCGATGTGCATTTCCAGCCGATCGTCAACCTCAGCGACGACTCGGTTGTCGGTTTCGAAGCTCTGGCCCGCTGGACCGATGCCGACCTCGGCGTGATGTCGCCTGCGGTCTTTGTACCGCTGGCAGAAGAGCGCGGCTTTATCGAATCCCTGACGGAAACGCTGCTGCGCAAGGCTGCGGCTGCGGCCAACGCCTGGCCGAAGGAACTGTTCCTGTCGTTCAATCTGTCCTCCGCGCAATTGACGGACCTGCGCACCAGCCAGAACGTTCTGTCCATCATCAGCCGCGTCGGTCTTGATCCGCGCAGGCTCGAGCTTGAAATCACCGAGACGGCGGTCGTCGCCGAGCCCGAGACGGCGCAAAAGATCATCAGTGACCTGCGCTCCTGCGGCATTCGCATTTCGCTTGATGATTTCGGGACTGGCCAGTCGAGCCTCGGGCGCCTGATGGACTTCACCTTCGACAAGGTCAAGATCGATCGCGCCTTCGTGAGCCGGATCACCAAGCATCCCGCCTCCGAACACATCATCAGCGCCATCGTTTCGATGTGTCAGGGTCTGGGTCTTGAAGTGGTAGCCGAAGGCGTCGAGGAGTTTTCCGAAGCGCTCAAGCTCAAGGCGCTCGGCTGCGGCCTGGGGCAGGGCTACTTCTATGGCAAGCCCATGAACCGCGCCGCCGTCAAAGATTATCTCGCCACGCGCTACGTGGAGCACGGCAAGGACTATCGCAAGGCGCTCTAACCTGCGTAATTGTTCGCCGAGACTTGGTCTAAGGCAGTCCTATCCTTCTTTTCCGTAGGCAAAAAATAAGCCGGGGTTGAAGCCCCGGCATTATTTTCCATGCGCATCACAGTCGCGCGTCAGGACAGCTTTGGCTGGCCCTGCGTGAGCTTCTCATCGTTGATGGCGTCCTGATGATACCAGGTGCTGCAATCAACGTAATTCTTGTAACGTTCTGCATCTTCAATGCCGCCATTGCGGGCGGCAATCCGCGGGCGCAGCGGGAATGTGTAGATCGTCGCAGTCTTGCGATGATGATCAGGATTCATGAAATCGCCTTTCTGTCATTTGATCACGAATGGCCCTCAGGGCCGATGAGAACAATATAGTCGATCTGAAAACGAATTGCACATGAAATATCCCAAAAATGCAAAATAATTAATCTTTTGCATAAAAAATAGGCATTAAGTGTGCAGGCGAACGAAATCAGGTGGGGTGGCGATTTTTTAATCGGTGATTTTTGCCCTTTTTCTGTGTTTTTGAGTCGAAAACGGTAAGTCCTTGAGAATCCGAGCCTTCGCGGACGCGGAATTTGCTGCAATGCGAAATTGCGCCGCGAAATGCCCGCTGGAAGCGTTTTTTGGACAGTTTTTAGGCGACGCCTTCAAAGTTGGCACGAAGAATGCATGTGCTTGGTCGGCCCATGGCAGCAGGCATGACGTTTGCGGCCCGACCGATTGGCGGTTTTACCGATCACATTGTCAACAATGAGAGAAACGCAATGACCAAGTTTAAGCTCGAGTACATCTGGCTCGATGGTTACAAGCCGGTTCCGAACCTGCGCGGCAAGACGCAGATCAAGGAATTCGAATCCTTCCCGACGCTTGAGCAGCTCCCGCTCTGGGGCTTCGATGGCTCCTCCACCCAGCAGGCTGAAGGTCACAGCTCGGACTGCGTGCTGAAGCCGGTTGCGATCTATCCGGATCCGGTCCGCACCAACGGCGCGCTGGTCATGTGCGAAGTCATGATGCCGGATGGCGTAACGCCGCATTCGACCAACACCCGCGCCACGATCCTTGACGACGAAGGTGCATGGTTCGGCTTCGAGCAGGAATACTTCTTCTACAAGGACGGCCGTCCGCTCGGCTTCCCGGAACACGGCTACCCGGCTCCGCAGGGCCCGTACTACACCGGCGTTGGCTACAAGAACGTTGGCGACATTGCGCGCGACATCGTTGAAGAGCACCTCGACATCTGCCTCGAAGCTGGCATCAACCACGAAGGCATCAACGCCGAAGTGGCCAAGGGCCAGTGGGAATTCCAGATTTTCGGCAAGGGCTCCAAGCGCGCTGCCGACGAAATCTGGATGGCTCGCTACCTGCTTGAGCGCGTTTGCGAAAAGTACGGCGTCGACGTCGAATATCATTGCAAGCCGCTCGGCGACACCGACTGGAACGGCTCGGGCATGCACTGCAACTTCTCCACCAAGTACATGCGTGAAGTTGGCGGCAAGGAATACTTCGAAGCCCTCATGGCTCAGTTCGGCAAGAACTGGAAGGAACACATCGACGTATACGGCCCGGACAACGACAAGCGTCTGACCGGCAAGCACGAAACGGCTCCGTGGAACAAGTTCTCCTACGGCGTTGCTGACCGTGGCGCATCGATCCGCGTTCCGCACTCGTTCGTCAACAACGGCTACAAGGGCTACCTTGAAGACCGTCGTCCGAACTCCCAGGGCGACCCCTACGCAATCGCTTCGCGCGTTCTGCAGACGATCGCAGAAGTTCCGCTGCCGGCTTCCGCTGCAGCCTGAAGGTTTCAATAACCTCACACGTACTGAAAATCATAATGAGCCGGGGCGGGAAACCACCCCGGCTAATTTGTGTCTGGCGCCGTGTCGAAAACGCTGATGATGACGTCACGCACATCCTTGACCACCCCGTTGCGCATCGCGTCGAAGCGCCAGCTCAGACCAAATGCATATTGGGGGAAGACGAGCGGCGCCGGTGACGCCGCGATGCGACCTTGCGCGGCAATCGCTCGCGCTGCATGGCTCGGCATCGTTGCCACGGCATCCGTGCCCACGAGCAGGAAGGGCAGAGCGGAAAAATGAGTGATCGCCGCCCGCACGCGACGGGTCAGTCCATGCTCGCGCAGCACATCGTCGGTCACCCCGGTCAGGCCTGAATAGGAAATCAGGATATGATCCCGGGTGGTATATTCCTCGATGCTGAGCGGCGCCGTTGAACCGCGCACCAACGGGTCATAGACGGCGAGATAATCCGACGACCCTAGCGAACGATGACGAAGCCGGCTGTCGACGATGCTCCCAGAGGTGATGGCGAGATCGATTTCACGGTTCACGAGGTTTTCGGTCGCCATCTGGCTGTTCGTTTGGCGAAATACCAGCCTGACCTCCGGCCGGGCCTCCTGCATGCGGGCCATGATCCGCGCACCGAAGGCGATCTCGAAATCATCAGAGAGGCCCAGCCGGATTACCGCTGCAGGTTCGACGCTCCCAACGCCGAGGGTCTTGTCGACAAGGGCGAGCGCTTCCTCGATCTGCCGCGCTGCCACGACGGCGCGCGCGGTGGGCTTGAGCCCTCGTTGCGTGCGCTCGAACAGCGGATCGCCGAATGCCAGACGCAGCCGCTTGAGCGAAGCGCTGACAGCAGCCTGGCTGACACCGAGCCGCTCGGCTGCCCGCGTCGCGTTGAGGTCATTCATCAGCGCGCGAAAGACGCGCAGCAGGTTCAGATCGAAATTGCTGAAATCACTCATGCTGATATCTGAATTCAAGGAAATTTGTTTCATTTATGCCACGGCAGGGCCTATTCTCCAAGTTGTATTCTCTCTGTTCGAGGTTTGACCGAAATGCGCCTGCGTGAAATCCTGCTCGCCCTCTTTGTCGTTGTGGTCTGGGGCATCAATTTTGTCGTGATCGACATCGGCCTCGGCACCATTCCGCCATTGCTGCTGGCAGCGCTCCGGTTTGCCATCGCGGCTCTGCCTGCCATCTTCCTGCCGCGTCCGCAGGTCGCCTGGCCCCGCTTCCTGTTCATCGGCGTGTTTCTCTTCCTGCTGCAGTTCGGCTTTCTGTTCACCGGCATGGCCGTTGGGCTTCCGGCTGGTCTCGCCTCGGTCGTGATCCAGGCACAAGCGTTTTTCACGGGGCCGATTGCGGCGATCGTGCTGGGTGAGAAGATCAGTCCGCGCCAGTTCGCAGGCTCCGTCGTCGCCCTTCTGGGCCTCGGCGCGATTGCCGCAACGGCAGGCATTCACGATTTCACGATCACCGGCCTGATCTTCGGTCTGGCTGCGGCCCTTTGCTGGGCCATCGGCAATGTTGCATTGAGAGGCGCCGGTAAGATTGACATGCTGGCCATGGTCTGCTGGCTGAGCATCATCCCGCCGCTGCCGCTGATGGCGCTTTCATTGTGGATGGATGGACCTGCTGTTGTCACGCACGCCCTGACAACGATGACCTGGGGCGGCATCGGTGCGGTGCTCTATATCGCGGTTCTGTCGACCAATATCGGCTATGGTTTCTGGGCCTATCTGCTGCGCCAGTATCCGGCTGCCCAGGTCGCACCGTTTTCGCTGCTGGTGCCGATTGTCGGCATCATTTCGGCGGCACTCATTCTTGGCGAACATTTCGGCCCGGTCCGCCTTGGCGGCATGCTGCTGGTGTTCGCGGGGCTGGTGATCGCTGTTGCCCCGCGATCGCTCTTGACGCGACAGCGGGCCAAGCCTGCCTGATGTGCGGGAGGCACCGAAATAAATGCGCCGCGCGGTGATGAAACCGCGCGGCATTTGAATGTATCAATCGTAAAGCGGTTATCTTACCACTTGAAGTCCGGCTCGAAGCGGCCCTTTACAGGCACGCCAACCTCATAGATGAGGCCGGCGGCGGGCTCTTTCGCACGCTCCTCGTCGCTGAAACCTTCGTAGGCGCTGGTTACCAGCAGTCGATCTGCGTTTGCGCCAATAAAGGCGGGGCAGGACGTCTGCGATGCAGGGAGCTGGTAGATGTCGGTCTTCTTTCCCGATGGATCGAAGACGTGGACACCGTTCCCGCCCCAATGCGCGCTCAACACATTGCCGTCCGCGTCACAGACGGCGCCATCGGCAAAGCTGCCGCTGTCGCGTTCATCTGCAAAGACCGTTGGTTCGCCTGTGGGCAGGCCCGTAGCCGGGTCAACGGACACCTTCTGGATGATGTTTTCCATCGTATCGACGAAATAGGCCGTTGCGCCATCCGGCGAAAAGCAGATGCCGTTCGGGATCGAGATGCCGGAGTAAAGCCTGGTCACCTTGCGGCCGGCGACATGGTAGATTGCGCCTGCACCTTTGCGGTTTTCACCGGTCTTCGTCATCGTGCCAAACCACAAGGCACCGGACTGGTGCACGCGCCCGTCGTTGGAGCGCATTTCTGGCCGGTCCTTCTCGATCTCGATGACAAGCTCCATCGTTCCGCTGATGCGGTCGCGGATATAGATGCCGAGTTCGGATGCGACTGCCTGACGGCGGTCGTCGATCCGCGCCAGGACCGAGCACATGACCGGCAGCTTGTGGATACTCTTGCGTCCGCTCGAGAGCTCCAGTTCGTGTAGTTCCTTGTCGACGATGTTGAACCAGTAGGCCGTGTCGGTCGTCCGGTCGTAGGTCGGGCCTTCGCCGAGGTAAAGCGGTTCCGTTGATAGGGCGCGCCCGGCGTAGGGATGCGTCTTCATGCCTTGTCTCCTGCAAATACGGATTCATATGCCGCGATGGCGGCGCGTGCGCGCAGGCCCACTTCGCTTGGCTTCATGCCCGGCTTGTAGATGCTCGAGCCGAGGCCGAAGGCCTTGATGCCAGCCTTGGCATACTCACCGAAATTCTTGTCCGAAACCCCGCCCACGGCGGCAATCATGAGATCCGGCGGCAGAACCGCGCGAATGGCGGTGATGCCGTCCGGGCCGAGTGCTGAGGCCGGGAAGAACTTCAGCCCCGTGGCGCCTGCCTTGGCGGCCGCAAGCGCTTCCGTTGCCGTAAAGACGCCGGGCAATGTGACCATGCCGAGATCGACTGCGTGGCTCAGCACTGGCACATCGACGTTGGGGCTGACGAAGAGGCGGCCGCCGGCATCACGCAACTGGTTGACCTGGCCGACAGTCAGAACGGTCCCGGCGCCGATCAGGCAGTTGGCGGGCGCGTGACGCGCCGCAATCTCGATCGACTTGAAGGGCTCGGGCGAATTGAGCGGGATTTCGATGGCTTCGAAACCTTCATCGATCAGCGCCGAAAGCGTATCAACGGTTTCTTCTGGCTTCAGGCCGCGCAGAATGGCGACCAGCGGATAGCGGATTTGCGGAAACGGAACGGGGACGGACATGGAGGGTTCCTTTCAGTGGGGCCAGATCTGGCCAGCAGCCACGCGAAGACCGTTGCGCACGGCCTCGTCGGCATCAATGGTTTCAAATGCAAGGCCGGCCGCGGTCAGCGCCGCCTCATAAAGCGCGCGCATGCGCCCGGAGGCAACAAGCCGGATGGTGCCCGGCGCGCCTGCGGAGATCGCTCCGCCGATTTCCGCGCCGATCAGGCTCCCCGAGATATGGGCGAGAGAGGCCGAAGCGGACAGTCCGTTCAGAATCTGGCCGGAGCGCGCACCGAAGAGCTGGCTGGTGAGCCGACCCGGGTTGGCGACGGCCTGCCGGGCAGCGGCGATGAATGCCCGGCTCTCGGGACCGTCGGCGACTGTCTTGTCTGGAGCGGCGAGGATCGTGTGGTGCGAGATGGCCTCGAAGAGGTCACCCGTCATGTAGGTCGCGAAATGGACGACGCGTCCGCTCTCGATGCTGACCCACTTGGAATGTGTCCCCGGCATGCAAACCAGGGCATCGCCTGAAAGGGCAGCGGCGGCACCCAGCAATTGTGTCTCTTCGCCGCGCATTACGTCGGGCTGGTCGGCGCTTCGCTGGCAAAGCCCGGGCAGGATGCGAATGTCGCGCTTCAGCCCGGTGACCGGTGTTGCCTTAGCCGCGATATCGGTAAGGGCGGCGGGGGTTTCCACATAACCGGCCTCAACCCAGCCGCCGCGTGCGCCGGCCATGCCGCAGATCAGGATCGGCAACTCCGCCGGAGCCTTCGAGGCCTTCAGGTGGCGCAACAGAACATTCTGGAAGCCTTCGCGCGCTGCAAACAGCATGCCGTCATGGCCGCGGCTTTCCGCGAGTACCGTGCCGGCTTCATCAAGCACCCACAGGCGGAACGAAGATGTGCCCCAATCGACGGCAATCAGCTTGGGTTCAGACATCAGAATACGCCTCCATCGACGATAATATGTTGCGCCGTCATGGCGGCGGACTGGCTCGACGCCAGGAAAAGGCATGGCCCGACGAGATCCTCAGCCAGGAGCGGCCGCTTGATGCACTGCCGGGTGGCGACAAAATCGGCGATCCCATCTTCGGTCAGCCAGAGCTGCTTCTGCCGCTCGGTGACGATCATGCCGGGCAGCACGGCGTTGACGCGAATGCCAAGCGGCCCAAGCCGTCCGGCAAGCGTCTTGGTCAGCCCGATGATCCCGGCCTTGGAAGCGCCATAGGCCGGCAGGTCGCCCATGTTGAGCAGGTATGCGATCGACGAGAAATTGACGATCGCGCCACGTCCGGACGCCTGAAGAAATGGAATGGCGGCCTGGCTGGCAAACATAACCGGCTTGAGATTGATCGAAAGGCTTCTGTCCCATTCGGCTTCCGAAATGGTCAGCGGATCGTTGCGATCGTCGCGCGCGGCATTGTTGACGAGAACAGATATGCCGCCAAGCGCGGCGGCAGCCTCGCGCACGGCCACCTGCGCTGCCGTAACATCCGAAAGGTCTGCGTGAATGAAGAGGGGTCGGGAACCCTTCGCCCCAACACGGTCGCAGAGGGCAGCGGCAGCATTGCTGTCGATATCAATGAAGGCGACTCTCGCGCCCTGCGCACTGAAACCGGCGACCAGTTCGGCACCGATGCCGCTGGCGCCCCCCGTGACAAGCACAGGCACCCCCTGCAGGCAGCCATATTGCGTGACTGGCGTTGACATGCATTTTTCCATTATTTGGAACTAGGTTTGACTATTTGGAATAATCAAGGTTATCCTGCTTCAGGTCAAGGGCGTTTGCCGCTTGAAACAGGAAGGAATTCTCAATGGCTCCCGCAGACACCGGCACGCTCGGCAAATTGATGTCCGTGCTGGATGCGATTGCCTCATGCGAGGATCCGCCACGCTTTTCCGACCTCCTCGCCATGACGGGTGAGCCGCGTGGAACCCTGCACAGGCACCTGCGCCATCTGGTAGGCGAAGGGCTTGCGGAAATCGATGAGTCGGGCCGCTATCGCCCGGGTTTGCGGCTTCTCAATCTGGCGTCCCGCGCCTGGGAAACCAACGACCTTCGACGGATCGCGCGGCCGCATCTCGAAATGCTGGGCGATGCCGTGGGGGAGACTGTTCATCTCGGCGTCCTGCGCGGAGCCGAAATCGTCTATCTCGACAAGGTTGAGGCGCGCCAGGCCGTGCGCATGTATTCGCGCATCGGCAACGCCTCGCCGATTCATTGCACGGGGATCGGCAAGGCGGCCACGTCCACGCTGCCGGACAAGCGGCTCCAGGATCTGGTTCGTGCTCTGAACTTCCGACGTTTCACGCCGTCGACCATCACCACGCCCCAGGACTTTGTCCGCGAGATTGAGACGCTTCGCCAGACTGGCTTCGCCTATGATCTGGAGGAGCACGAGCAAGGTATACGGTGCATCGCAGCGCCCGTTTCAGCGCGCGGCATTGCCGCAGGCATATCCGTCACCGCTCCCGCCTATCGCGCTGAGCCGGACCGCATGGAAGACTGGAAACGGCCTTTGGCGCATGCCGCCGCCGCCATCAATGTCGAACTTGAGGCGCGCCTCGGTCCCGTCCGTCCTCACGATGACAAGTGATTCGCGTGTATAGGGTTGATTGACGTGCGCGTAAGCTGCTGGAATCGTTTCCAGCAGCAAGGAATGGCCCGGGGCTTTGAAAATAAGTTGTCGGTCGGAAAGATGTCTTCTGGTTGCAAGCGCCGTTGCGCGCCGGTCGCAGACTTGCGGGCGCGTGTTTCATGAAGGGCATAGCAGGGGATAAACTGACAATAGTAAGGTTTTCCACCAATTTTTGCGGTGCAACGGAAGGCATCAGTTCAGGGAAAGCAGCTTGATATGCTACTTCGTTTGATATTCATTTCACCAGAAAACGAAACCCGTTGATATTCTTGATATTTCGCCTGTTTATATAAGCAATTCGTGATATTGCATGTATCGCAAAGGGGATTTGGAGGCGTTGCGGTGTTGCAAAATCTAACCCGGGCTTTTTTGCAGGTTTTCGGTCGTATTTTCGCGCTCAAGTTGCTGCGATCTGTTTACGCCGGGCATTTGATAGTCTGTTGGGATTGCACATTGCAAAAGTTCGGTCCAGATATGGCGCTACGTTATTTTCCTGCCTTGACGTATCACATTGTGTCGCCGGGGCTTTTGGATATGGAAGGTTGATTTTGCGGCTGCCCCTGCTGGTCGAGCGTGAAATAAACGAATTGTGGCACGCTGCTTCCGGTTTCGAGCTGGAGTTTGCACAGCTGCAGACGCAATTCGATGTCTTCAGGGCTCTCAAGCGCGTCACATCCGAATTTGGCTGGCGGGTCTTCATGGTCCTGCGCTTGCCCTATGACGTGCTCGATACGACCCTTGCGGCCCTTTCGATCATTTGCTCCTGGCCGGCTGAAATGGTCGCGACCTATGACAGCATGGGCCTTTTGAAGGCGAGCCCGGTCGTTGCCCGCCTCAAGCGGTCCATTGCACCTTTCGCGTTCGATTTCGATGCAATTCCGATGGAAGATGCGGCGTCTGTGCAGCGCGACGTCCGCGAGCTCTTTGAGCGGTTCAGCATGCAGCGCGGATTGTATGTGCCGGTCCATGATCCCAACGGCGGCCGGGCCGCCATCGTCTTTTCAGGTGATCGCCCCCCCGCCACGAGCGAGGAGATCATGCGCCTGCACATGGTTTCGACGCTGATCTACGATCGGATGATCCAGCTGCAGCACGCCGACGAGCGCCCGGGCGAGGAACTGTCCGAACGTGAGATCGAATGCCTGCTCCTGACGTCGTCTGGCAAGACGAGCGCCGAGATCGCGGATCTGCTGAGCGTGTCCGAACATTCGGTCAACCACTACCTCAACAGGGCGGCAAAGAAGCTGGGCACCGTTAACCGGACGCAGGCTGTCGCCAAGGCGCTCCGTCTCGGCATAATTCGCTGAAATCCGACAAGTATTCTGCTGCAAGGCTCATCGCACTGTGACGCGAAATTGTGCAGGCTTGTACGAACTCTGCCTCATGTATCGTCATGGACTGCATTGAGCGGCATCGGCTCTTAGCCCCGGCATCTGCAAATACCCCGGATTTGCACGTCCAGCCCAAATTGGCACGCTTCCTGCTTTCTAAGTGTTCAGGTCCAGAGGGGACTTTTAAACGATGCACTCAAATGTGCGCGACAATGGCTGTCAGATGCGTGCGAATGCCACCAGGCGTTGGCTAATTCTGGCAGCCTTTTGATTCCAGGCAGACGCGTTTCAGGGCGTGCTGCGAAACGGTTGATGCGGTGGACCTGAGCGCCTTCGTGTCTGTGGCCGCTGTAGGCGACGGGGACACGAAGGCGCAGGCGAGGGCCCTCCGCCAAGACGCCAGCCAGCCTGTGCAAGAGTTGTTTCCTGCGCGCTTTTCCTCTTATTTCCGAAGCCCAAAGGCGATATACCGCAGTTTTACTGCGGGAATTCGGGATGAAATGATGACTGCAATCGACAGTGCGCTCAAGGTTTCGGTCGTTGCTCCCTGTTACAACGAAGAGCAGGTGGTAGACGAGTTTTGTCGGCGGGCCCTGGCGGCTGCCAGCAAGGCTGCGCCCGGCAGTTTTGAGATCATTCTGGTCGATGACGGATCCAAGGACCAGACCTGGAAACACATCGAAGCCCTGTCGAAAGCCCATCCTGAAGTCGTTGGCGTTCGCCTGATGCGCAATCATGGCCATGAACTCGCCTCGACGGCCGGAATTGCCTCTGCCCGGGGAGATCGCATTCTCCTGATCGATGCTGATTTGCAGGACCCGCCCGAACTGCTGGTCGACATGATGGAAATCATGGATCGCGGCGCAGACGTGGTCTACGCGCAGCGCGGGGTCAGGCGCGGCGAGAGCTGGATGAAGCTCGCGACCGCATCGCTGTTCTATCGTTTCCTGAGGTGGATCGCGAGCGTCGACATTCCGCCTGACACGGGCGACTTCCGTTTGATGACGCGCCGCGTCGCCGAATTGCTTCTGTCGATGCCGGAACGCGATCGCTTCCTGCGCGGGATGATCAGCTGGATCGGCGGGCGTCAGGTTCCTATCGTTTACGAACGTGACGAGCGCTTTGCCGGTGAGACGAAGTATTCCTATTCCAAACTCTTCAGGCTGGCGATCGATGCGATCACGGGCTTTTCGGCGCGTCCTCTGCGCATCGCATCCTGGGCGGGCCTGTTCACGGCTTTCGTCTCATTCTGCCTGCTCATGTATACGTTCTTCAGCTGGGAGCGCGGTTGGGCGGTCACGGGTTGGTCGAGTACGATGGTGGCCATCACCGTCTTCAGTTCGGTGCAGCTGGTGACGCTTGGCATTCTGGGCGAGTATCTCGGGCGTCTTGTCCAGCAGAGTAAGGGCAGGCCGCTGTTCATGATCGATCGAATGGTGCGCGGCGGGCAGGATATTCCGCCGATTGACGCTTACGACCAGTCCCGGCACCGCCAACCTGTCGAACACCCTGTTACGCACAACGAACGCTGATTTCATGCCGCATGCGGGCGGAATTTGAGCCGTCCGGAGAAAGGAAAAGTCATGTCCAACGATTTGTCCGCCAAGGTTCTCGAGAGCCTCAAGGCCCTGAAACTGCCGGGCTCGGCAACCGATATCGTGTCCGAAGGGCTTGTCTCGGACGTGTTTGTCTCCGGTGGCAAGGCGTATTTCTCGATCTCGGTTCCTGCCAATCTCGCCAACAGTCTGGAACCCCTGCGTCTCGATGCGCAAAAGAGAGCCGCATCCGTGGCAGGTGTCGATTCCGCAACGGTCGTCCTGACGGCCGACAAGAAGGCCGGAAGTGCAGCAGCGCCTGCACCTGCTGCGCAGCCTGCAGCGCACGGTCACGCACATGCGCCCGGCCACAGCCATGGCCAGCCGCGCACGGTTGCCAAACAGGCAGTTCCCGGCGTTAAGACCATCATCGCCGTTGCCTCGGGCAAAGGTGGCGTGGGCAAGTCGACGACGGCCGTCAATCTGGCGCTTGCCTTCCAGGCCAACGGTTTGAAAGCCGCCGTGCTGGATGCGGACATTTACGGCCCATCCATTCCGCGTCTCATGGGCATCAATGGACGTCCGCAACAGATCGATGGCCGCCTCATCAAGCCGATGGAAAATTACGGTCTCAAGGTCATGTCGATGGGTTTCCTCGTCGATGAGGGGACTGCCATGATCTGGCGTGGTCCCATGATCCAGTCGGCGCTCCTGCAGATGCTGCGGGAAGTCGCGTGGGGCGACCTCGATGTCCTGGTGATCGACATGCCGCCGGGAACGGGCGATGTGCAGTTGACGCTCGCCCAGCAGGCGGCGCTCGCCGGGGCCGTCATCGTGTCGACCCCGCAAGATCTGGCGCTGATCGACGCCCGCAAGGCGGTCAACATGTTCAACAAGGTTGAAGTGCCGCTTCTCGGCGTCATCGAGAACATGAGCCATTTCGTCTGCCCGAATTGCGGCACGAGCCATGACATCTTCGGTCATGGCGGCGCGCGCGCCGAGGCCGACAAGATCGGCGTGCCGTTCCTCGGTGAAGTGCCGCTGGATATGGATATCCGTTTGAATTCGGACGCCGGTACGCCAATCGTCGTCAGCGCTCCCGAGGGACCGCATGCGGCAGCCTATCGCGAAATCGCGCGCAAGGTCTGGGATGAAGTCGGTGCCCGCAGCGCGCCGGCGCTGCCCGACATTTCCTTTGAGTAAATTGACCGGAGGGCGCGCCAATCGCGTCTGGTCTAGAGCATTTCCAGCCGAAGCGTGATCGCTTCGGCGTCGGATAATGCGGTAAAAACAAGCAGATAAAGCATTGAAGGTGATCCCGAGATCACCGGAAATGCTCTGAAAGCTGAATGCCGTTGGTGCCCCACGCGCCAACGGCATTTTGTTATGGCAGTGCCTTGGGGCGCTTCAGCTCTTCTTTCGAATGCCGAAGCGCCCCAGGGTTTTGGCAGCGCTCAAACCGCACTTCGCGCCGCCTTGCCATGTCCCCGCTTCCGCCTCACAACGGTGCTTGTTGGATCGGCTTTTGCGCTGCATTGCGCGTTGATCGGGATCAACTCCAGGAGCACTATTTTAGTTCGTATCCCTTGCAATTCAAATGTTGCGGCGACGTAACGCCGCAGCGGGCTTTCATCGAAAAGCCGAATTTCCGACAAAATTCCGCTTGGATTCTTAAAGCGCCTGTGATTTGTATTGCACTGCAACGGCAGCCTCCGATGCCTTCGGGTATACCGGCTAGGAAACTGCATAAAGTTGAAATGAACGCAGGAAGAAAGCTCCTAATGCTGCGGACAGTCCAGACCTGATGGTCGGTAGAAGAACCGCAAACGCACGTTTCAAATTTGGCAGGGAATAGCCCGTTTCATGATAACAATGTACTGCGCTGACGGTAGCGCGCGGCCTCTTGCACCGGGAGAGCACCTTGGCTCGTGTCCTGAAGACGCCGTGTGGTTTGATCTTCATTTTCCCGAGCGTGAAGAGGAACTGGCTGTCGAGAAGCTTCTGGGCATTGCCGTGCCGACACGTGACGAGTTGAAGGACATCGAGCCCTCAAGCCGTCTCTATTCCGAAAACGAAGCAATCTACATGACGGCCTCGGTTCTGTGGCGCGCGGATTCCGGCCAACCGGAGCTGACCGACGTCGGTTTCGTGCTCGCGCACGGGCGGCTCGTGACCATTCGTTATTCGGAACCCAAGGCCATCAATCTTTTCATCGGCGCATTTGCCCGCTGCGCAGGCGGACCGTGGACCGGCACCATGACGCTGATGCGCATGCTGGAAACGATCTCCGACCGCAGCGCCGAGGTTCTGGAATTTGCCGAGCGGAAGGTCGACGAGATTTCCCAGCAGGTGTTCCCGCTCACCGCGAAGGGCCGCTCGCGGGGCCAGTTTCCGCAGACGATCCTCTTCGAAATCGGTCAGGAGCAGCGGCTGGTCGCCAAGACGCGCGACAGCCTTTCGTCCCTCTATCGTCTGCTCACCTTCTTCTACGCGGTCCGGCCTGTTCAGGCGGACGGCGACATTAAGGAACTCTGTCGGACTGTGACGCGCGACGTGCAGTCCCTGTCCGAGCACGCCTCGTTCGTCTCGGGCAACGTGACGTTCCTTCTCGATGCCTCGCTGGGGTTCATCAACCTCGAGCAGAACGCGATCATCAAGATATTTTCCATCGCGTCGGTCGTGTTCTTGCCGCCGACGCTTGCCGCATCCATTTATGGTATGAACTTTAAGATCATGCCCGAACTGGAGTGGGCATATGGATATCCCTTCGCGCTGGTGCTGATGGTGATATCCGCGGTGGTTCCCTTTGTCTTCTTTCGATGGAAAGGCTGGCTGTGAGCTTATTGCTCCAGCAGGAATACGTGCATGAGCAACGCAGTTGAACATGAAAATCCGGCACCCAGCGGTCTCAAGAGCCTCCTTGCTCTTTCGCTCGGATCCGTAGGCGTCGTCTATGGCGACATCGGCACGAGCCCGCTCTACGCTTTCAAGGAAGCGCTGCGGCCAGTTGCCGGCGACGGGATCGAGCGGGGCGAGGTCATCGGCATCATTTCGCTGATGTTGTGGGCGCTCACGATCATCGTGACCATCAAGTACGTGCTGTTCCTGCTCCGCGCCGACAACGGCGGCGAAGGTGGCACGCTGTCCCTGCTGGCGCTTCTCATGAAAACCGCCAACGGCCATGCCGCGATCCTTTTCTTCATGGGCATCGCAGGGTCTGCGCTCTTCCTCGGCGATGCGATCATCACGCCGGCTCTGTCGGTGCTGTCGGCTGTCGAAGGCCTGCATCTCGTCACGCCGGAATTGCAGGATTTCGTCCTGCCGATCTCGCTGACGATCCTGATCGTCCTGTTTCTCGTGCAATCGCGCGGCACCGGGGCCGTATCGGCGTTTTTCGGCCCGATCACGGCGGTTTGGTTCCTCGTGATGGGCGGCATTGGTGTCTATCATCTGGCCGACGACATCTCGATCTTCACGGCCGTCAACCCCTATCATGCGATCACCTTCCTTATTCAGGAGAAGTGGCACGGGATTGCCGTGCTCGGCGCGGTCTTCCTGACGGTGACCGGCGCAGAGGCGCTTTACGCTGACCTTGGCCATTTTGGTCGCAAGCCGATCCAACTGGCATGGTTCGCTCTGGTCTTCCCCGCGCTCATGCTGAACTATCTGGGGCAGGGTGCCTTCATTCTCAGCCATCCTGAAGCTGCGGAAAACCCGTTCTTCCTGATGTTCCCGTCCTGGGCACTGCTGCCTGCCGTTCTTCTGGCGACGGCTGCAACGATCATTGCCAGCCAGGCCGTGATCACGGGTGCATTCTCGCTTGTTCGTCAGGCCATCCACCTGAACTTCCTGCCTCGCATGGAAATCACCCATACATCGGAAACACATACCGGCCAGATCTTCCTGCCCGGTGTGAACCTGATCCTCATGGCCGGCGTTGTCATTCTGGTCCTGTCGTTCAAGAGCTCCGATGCTCTGGCCACCGCCTACGGTGTTTCCGTGACAGGCGCGATGACCATCACGACGGTCATGGCGTTCGAGTTCGTTCGCAAGCAATGGCATTGGCCGGTCGCGCTGACAGTTGTTGCGCTGCTGCCGCTCTTCCTGCTCGAACTCGTGTTCCTCGGCGCGAACCTCTTCAAGATCCACGATGGAGGCTATGTGCCGGTGCTGATTGCAGGCGCAATCGTCATCCTCATGTGGACCTGGCGCCGTGGCAGCCGCATCCTTGCCGAGAAGGCCAAGGTCAACAACATCCCGATCGACAAGTTTATCGAGATGGTGACCCGCGAAAGCGAGCATGCCCCCGCAACAGTACCGGGCACGGCAATCTTCCTGACGTCAGACCCGGGTTTTGCGCCCGCAACCCTGTTGCACAACATCAAACACAATCACGTGCTGCATAAGCACAACATCATCCTGTCGGTGAAAACGGCCAACAAGCCCTATGTTTCGGAAGAAAACCGCTACTCGATCACCCATCTGTCGGACCGTTTCACCAGTCTCGAAGTGCGCTTCGGCTTCATGGAAATGCCGGACGTGACCGGCATACTGGGTCGCATCCGCAAGGAGGGCATGAAGTTTGAGATCATGTCGACATCCTTCTATCTGGGTCGTCGCCAGCTTCTCGCCAGCGGGACAGCCGGTATGCCCATGTGGCAGGACAAGATCTTCATTGCGCTCGCCAACACCGCGACGCGCCCCTCGGACTACTTCCGCCTGCCGTCCAACCGTGTGGTCGAACTCGGTTCTCAGGTCGCGATCTAAGACGCGTTTTTTGCGAATTCCGGCAAACCCGGTGGCTTGATTTTGCCGCCGGGTTTGACCATGAATGCCCGCCGACCGCGCCATTAACCAAGTATCAAGGTTAATGCATGATTATTGCGCATGGTTTACGAAGCGTGTGGAGTTGCGTTCGTGCGTGGAATGAAATTTTTGCGAGTGTCGCGAAGCATTGTTCATGCCGGGTTTTTCCCCGCCGTAGCGCTGGGTGTTGTCGCCCAGTTCTTCATGCCCACGGAGGCAGCCCGCTCGGATGTGGCGGCCTATCTCTCTGGTCTCAACAGCGGCGGCACCAACGTCTACATCACGGCGTCACCCGCCGGCTCCGTCCAGCACGCCGAGATGGTGTTCAAGGACCCCAAGACATCGACAGGCATCAAGCGGGCTGGCCTCGCCATGCCCGATGGCAGTCGCGTCGCCATGCGCGATGAAAAGAAGGGCGAGGGCGGTACGCCAGACGAAGACCGTGTGACGCGCGACCAGAAGAAGGGTCGCATCGTTTCCATCATGCCGGTATCGCCGCCGAAGTATTTCACAGCGGGCTCGATCCTCCAGCGCACCAGCTTCCTCTACAAGCCCATGACGGAAACGGGCACGCAGGTCGCCTTCGTCAAGCCGAAGATCGCAGGCAAGGAACTGCAGATCGCTGAAGCCTTCTACATGAACAAGCCGCCGTCGCCGGACAAATCCGTACCGGTCGAAATCGCCAGCATCGTCAACAACCCGCGCGCCGATGTTCTCGCCACCGCGTATGGCGAACCCGAGCCGGACTACGCAAAGACCTCGCCGTTTGATTCGATCCTGAACAACGATCTTTCGGCCGGACGTTTCGTGCCGAAGATCGGGCCGGATGATCACGCATGGGCTGCGACGGCGCTTCCCGATGGCGTCTTTTCCGATAAGGAACAGGACTGCCTGACGCGCGGCATCTATTTCGAAGCGCGCGGCGAGCCGATCAAGGGTCAGGCGGCCGTTGCCCAGGTCATTCTCAACCGGGTGCGCAACCCGGCCTACCCGAAGACCATCTGCGGCGTCGTCTTCCAGAACGAGAACTGGAAGAATCGCTGCCAGTTCTCCTTCGCTTGCGACAATATCTTCGACCGCATCATCAATCGTGACCGCTGGAAGATTGCCCGCGATGTTGCGATGGCCGTGACTGCAGGCAAGGTCTGGCTGCCGGAAATCGGTTCGGCAACCCATTATCACGCCGTCTATGTGCATCCGGGTTGGGCGCGCGAGATGGAGCGTGTTGCCCGCATCGGTGACCACATTTTCTACCGCACCTATGGCGGCGGCTGGAGCTGACCGGCAAAACCTGAGACCTTTCCACAAGGTCGGGTCGTTTTCCATTCCCATTGCAGGCGGCCGTTTGGCCGCCTTTTGCCGCCCGATGTGGCGCGGAAATGGGATATCTTTTCCGAAAGTTTTCTAACTAATTGAAATCATGATATAATCTCTTTGGTATAGATGTTCTTCTGTGCCTTGACTACTCCGGCTCCCAAAACTATGTTGCGCGCGAATTGAGGAACGGGCCATAGTGGCGCGGGAAACCTGCCGTATCAGCGCAGTCAGGACAGGACTGCAGGCTGGCGGGATGTGGAGAGCGCCATGACAGATGACCGACAAGAGGGCCTCGACAAGCGCCTTGATGAGCTGGGTGAACGCCTGGCGCAACAAAAGGCTGCAACAGACAGGGCGGGAGAAAAGGCCAGGGGGGCTGACAAGAGCGCGTATTCCCAGGCTATCAAGGTTTCTTCCGAGTTTGTGGCAGGCATTGTCGCAGGTGCGCTGATCGGCTATCTGGTGGACTGGCTGGCCGGAACCGGGCCTTGGGGGATGATCGTCTTTCTGCTCCTGGGTTTCTGTGCCGCCGTTCTGAACGTGATGCGGTCGCTGGGCATGGTTGCCACGCCTCAGCCGCAGAAAAGGGACAAGCGCTAGTTTCTGGCGCGGGGGAATGAGCTGGCCGCCTCGGTTGCGATGCGGTGCAATGATTGAGAAGCCGCCTGGGTCAGACCGGGCGCGAGAACGAAAGAGACCTGACTGTGTCTGCTGACAAAGTTGATCCGATCCATCAGTTCCATCTCAAGGAACTCGTTCACATTGATTTCGGCGGTATGAACCTGTCGTTCACCAACTCGTCGCTCTTCATGGCGCTGACAGTTCTTGTCGCTGCAGGGTTCCTTTATTTCACGACCACCAGCCGCGCACTCGTTCCGGGTCGCGCGCAGTCGATTTCTGAAATGGGCTATGAATTCGTTGCCAACATGCTGCGCGATGGCGCCGGCAGCCATGGCATGAAGTTCTTCCCGCTGGTCTTCTCGCTGTTCATGTTCGTGCTGGTCGCCAACCTGTTTGGCATGGTGCCCTACTTCTTCACCATCACCAGCCACATCATCGTGACCTTCGCCCTGGCCATTCTGGTCATCGGCATCGTGGTTCTTTACGGCTTCTACAAGCATGGCTTCCACTTCCTGAACCTGTTCGTTCCGAGCGGCGTTCCGGGCGTGCTTCTGCCGTTGGTCGTCGCCATCGAAGTGATCTCGTTCCTGTCGCGTCCGATCAGCCTCTCGGTTCGTCTCTTCGCGAACATGTTGGCCGGCCACATCACGCTCAAGGTTTTCTCGGGGTTTGTCTTCTCGCTCGGTACGCTTGGCGCCGTCGGCGTGGCTGGTGCGGTGCTTCCCCTGCTCATGGCCGTCGCTCTGACGGGTCTCGAATTCCTGGTCGCCTTCCTGCAGGCCTATGTCTTTGCGGTGCTGACATGCATGTACCTCAACGACGCTCTGCACCCCGGTGGACACTAAGGAAAAAAACGTTGACGCCATACCGGCGTCAGTCTAAAGGCGCATCAATTCTATCTCGAAGGAGTTTAATATGGATCCTCAAGCAGCAAAGTACATCGGCGCTGGTATCGCTTGCCTCGGCATGGGCGGCGCAGGCATCGGCCTCGGCACCATTTTCGGCAACTACCTCGCTGGCGCTCTGCGTAACCCGTCGGCTGCTGACGGCCAGTTCGGCCGCCTGATCTTCGGCTTCGCCGTTACCGAAGCTCTGGGCATCTTCTCGCTGCTCGTAGCGCTCCTCGCCCTGTTCGGCTGATACTTCGAAATCAGAGAGGGCCACGGACTTCGCGCGGCGAAAACGTGGCCCTTTTTTCGTATCGTTCGTGCACCTGGAGGTGACAATGTTTGTGACATCGGCATTCGCCGCGTCATCTGAGGCTGTGCAGGCCGGAACGCAGGTTCCTGCTGAGGCCGGTCACGAAGGCGGAAGCTTCCCGCCGTTCAATCCTGAATACTATGGCTCCCAGATCCTCTGGCTGGTCATTACGTTCGGGGTGTTCTACCTGCTCATTTCCAAGGCGATTGCACCGCGCATCGGCTCGATCATTGAAGATCGTCAGGGCCGCATTGCACGCGATCTCGAGGAAGCGTCGCGCATGAAGGCTGAATCGGATGCAGCGGTTGCTGCTTTCGAAAAGGAGCTGACTGACGCCCGCGCCGAGGCTAGCGCCATTGCTGCCGAAGCTGCTGCACAGGTCAAGGCTGCCGCCGAAGCCGAGCGCAACGCCGTCGAGGCAAGCCTCTCCGAAAAGATTGCTGCCGCTGAAAAGCGTATCGCTGACATCAAGACATCGGCTCTTGCCGAAGTTGGTGCGATCGCTGAAGAAACGGTCACCGAAATCGTCCGTCAGGTGGTTGGCGTCGAGCTGACTGGTGCGGAAGCCGCGGCGGCCGTCAAGTCCGCTGGCGGTAACTGAGGAGGTTCGCCATGAATGCTACTGATTGGGCAACATTCTGGGCCTTTGCATCGCTCGTCCTGTTTCTCGCGCTCGTCGTTTACCTGAAGGTTCCGGGCACGATCGGCAAGGCTCTCGACAAGCGCGCTGACGACATCAAGGACCAGTTGGCAGAAGCCTCGCGACTTCGCGAAGAAGCCCAGGCGCTGCTGGCTGAATACCAGAAGAAGCGCAAGGATGCCGAAGCTGAAGCCGAAGCGATCCTCGCTTCCGCCAAGCGCGAAGCCTCCATGCTGGCCGACGAAGCCAAGCGCAAGACGGAAGACTACGTTGCACGCCGCAACCAGCTTTCGGAAGCCAAGATCAAGCAGGCTGAAACCGACGCGATCAATGCAGTTCGCTCTGCAGCGGTTGACCTCGCTGTTGCCGCTGCCGAAAAGATTGCAGCGCAGAAGGCGACCGGCGCAACCGGCGACGCTCTCTTCAATGAAGCGGTTGGCGAAGTTCGCTCGCGTCTCAACTGAGATTTTGGCAACAGTGGAATTGGAAAGGCCGCGTTTCGACGCGGCTTTTTTGTTTGTGGCAACTGATCATGAAGGTGATGCCGCTTCAGTCCTGCCGAAGCGGCCTGAATGACATGCGGTGCAGGAGGCATGCTCCGTGCTGCGCTATGGCGTCGCGATGAATGACGGTTCCGTAGCCGGCGTGCTGATCGAACCCGTACGCCGGAAAGGTCGCTGCTGCGCGCGTCATCATTCTGTCCCGGGTCACCTTGGCAACAATCGAGGCGGCAGCAATGGAAAGCGAGCGGGCATCACCCTTGACGACGGCCTTGCCGGGACAATGCAGGCCTTGAGGCACGTCGCGTCCGTCAATCAGTGCATAGTCCGGCCTTGTGGGCAGAAGGAGCAGGGCGCGGCGCATGGCGTCGAGGCTCGCCTTGCGGATATCGATCCAGTCGATCGTTGCCGCGCTGGATGAGGCTATGGCGACGATTGATGTGGCAAGGATTTCATCGAAAAGCGTTTCGCGCTTGCTCTCACTCAGCTTCTTGGAATCATTCAGACCATCAGGAATGTTCTTGCGGTCCAGGATGACAGCGGCAGCAACCACGGGCCCTGCCAGCGGCCCGCGCCCGGCCTCGTCAGCGCCGGCGACCAGACGATAGCCTTGCTTGTCCGCGCTCGTCTCGAAAGACAGGTCGGGTCCGCCATCGAGATCGAAAAGGGTGGGGGAATCGGCGGACACGCGTTTGATCATGCGGCGATTTTGACATGCCGCGCCGATTCCCCGCAAGTCCCGGCAAGTTTGGCGGTTTGCCGGGAAACGCCGTGGCGCGGGGACAAGAGCCACGGAGAGGAAAGGAACCAGAGCATAATCCGACCGGAGTGAAACGAGGATCGACAAGATTATGCTTCAAACGAAAAGGCTTAGAGCGCTGCTCTGATTCAATCAGAGCGAACTGCGCTCTAAAGAAGCGAGAGCTGAACCCCGCCATTGGCCGGCGGCGAGAACAGATCGTCGCGCAGCGGCAGGCGCTGCTGGTCGAGCCCCAACCGCTTGCAGGCCATCTGGAAGCGGCGCTGGATCTGCCAGGCGTAAGGCCCCGCGCCCTTCATCCGCTTGCCGAATTCCGCGTCGTAGTCCTTGCCGTCACGCATAGAGCGGACGAGCGACATGACATGGCGATAGCGATCCGGATAGTTGCGCAGCAGCCAGTCGCGGAACAGCGGGCTGACTTCGAAGGGCAGGCGCAGGATGACGTAATTGGCCTCGCGCGCGCCAGCGACCTTCACACTATCCAGCACACGCTCGATCTCATGGTCGTTCAGCCCCGGAATGATGGGCGCCATCATGGCCCCAACGGGAATGCCCGCCTCAGCCAGCGCGCGGATGGCTTCAAGCCGCCGCGACGGTGTCGATGCACGCGGCTCCATGGCGCGTGCCAGCGAACGGTCCAGCGTCGTCACGGAAAGCGCCACCTTGGCAAGCCCCTTCGAGGCCATGCGGGCGAGGATGTCGATGTCACGCATGACAAGCGCAGACTTCGTGACGATCGTGACCGGATGGTTGGCAGCTTCCAGCACTTCAAGTACCTGGCGCATGATCCGCCATTCCCGCTCGACGGGCTGGTAAGGGTCGGTATTGGTGCCAATCGCGATGGGCTTTGCCTTATAGCCCGGCTTGGCAAGTTCCCGCTCAAGCAGCTTGGCAATGTCGGGCTTGGCAAACAGTTTGGTCTCGAAGTCGAGCCCCGCTGAAAGCCCCATGTACGAATGCGTCGGGCGGGCGAAACAATAGATGCAGCCGTGTTCGCAGCCGCGATAGGGATTGATCGAGCGATCGAACGGAATATCGGGCGAGGCGTTTTTGGTCAGCGCGGTGCGCGGCTTTTCAACCTGCACCTCGGTCTTGATCGTCGGAAGTTCTTCCTCGATGTCCCAGCCGTCATCCTCGCGGGTTTTCTCAAGGGCCTCAAAGCGGCCGCCCATGTTGAGCGCTGCAGCGCGACCGCGCCGACGGTTGATGTCGATGCGGGCGCCAGAGGCGCTCGCCAGAGCTTCGGCCACGTCTGCCCTATGGCCGGGCGCGAACGCACCCTGCGCTAAATCAGTTCGAATTGCCATTGCTTGCTCCATGCGGGTCGATGATTCCCCGCCGTTTCAATGATTATATTCCTATCGCCAAAAAGAGAACAAGACAAGAACAAAATTGCATTTACCCAATCACGACAGAGATGTGGAATTTCATGTTGCAATGCGTTAAATCGATTGGATGCTGACGATCATCATGGAATGCCTCGATCAGGAGGCGGAAGCGGCCCACACATTGAACGCGCTTGTTTCGGGCGCGGTGGAAGGGCTTGTGTCCGATGTCGTCATTCTCGACCATGGATCGCGCGACGGCATCCAGAAGTTGGCCGAGGCCGCAGGCTGCCGTTATTATACGCGCTGGGACATGCCCGAGGTGCTGAATGCTGCGCGTGGCGAGTGGCTGATGCTTGTCGAGCCGGGCGCGCGTCCACAGCCGGGCTGGATTGACGAGATTTTCGAATATGCGTCCGTGACCAAGGAGCCCGCGCGGTTTTCGGAGTCGCGCACGTTCCGTCGTCCGCTGTTGCGGCGGCTTGGGCGTCGGCGCGCCGTGCTGGAACTGGGCGTGATCCTGCCGAAGCGGCAGGCGCTGTCTCTGGCAAGGTCAGGCACCAGCCTTGAAAAGATCGCGACTGGCCTGAAAAAGAAGGTGCTGCGCACCGAAATCATCCCGGCCTGGGTGATTAACACATCGGCGCAATAGTCGGGATGGATTGCCGCAATACCCGGTGCGCGGGTTCAACGTTTCGATCGCGTGCTCAGCTCTTCTGACCGCGCCTCAGATGCTCATCCAGACGCGGCATGATCTCCACGAAGTTGCAGGGCATGTGGCGATAGTCGAGCTGTGCCTTCAGGATGCCGTCCCAGGCGTCCTTGCAGGCCCCGGGAGAGCCGGGCAGCACGAAGATATAGGTGGCATTGGCGACGCCACCTGTTGCGCGCGACTGGATGGTTGACGTGCCGATCTTGTCGTAGGAAATCCTGTGAAAGACCTCTGAAAAACCATCCATGCGCTTTTCAAAAAGCGGCTCGATTGCCTCTGGCGTCACATCGCGGCCAGTAAAGCCCGTTCCGCCCGTGGTAATGACCACATCTACCGCGTCGTCCTTTGTCCAGGCTTCGACCTGCGCGCGGATCTTCTCCTTGTCATCGGTCACGATTGCGCGCGCCACAAGCCGGTGTCCGGCGTCGAGGATGCGACCCTGCAGCGTGTCTCCGGATTTGTCGTCCGCAAGGGTCCGTGTGTCGGACACGGTGAGGACGGCAATGCCGACTGGAATGAAGGGGCGGTTTTCGTCAATGCCGGGCATGGGATCACCCTCCTGCAGCCGTCTGCGTGAACATGAAGTACCATTCGGGCCGGGCGTCTATGAGCTTGGTCAGAGCCGCCGCCGCAGCCTCGCCATCGTCGTAGAGCGCGAAACAGCTGGCGCCGGATCCCGACATGCGCACCAGACGCGCACCACTATCCTGCATCAGGCCGGAGAGTTCGCCAATGCTGCTTGTCAGCTTGCGCGCAGGCGGCTCGAGATCGTTGCGCAGACTGGCAATCCAGTCGATCCATTCGGATGCGCTGGACAGGGCAGGCACGGCGCCCAGCCCGCTGTTGTTTCTGTTCTCCAGTGTCCTGAACACCTGTGGCGTGGAAACCGGATGCAGCGGATTGGCAAGGATCATCGAAAACGAGGGCATGTCGGAAAGAAGCGTGATGTCCTCGCCGACGCCGGATGCAATGAGCGGCCTGCCGGCAAGGCACATAGGAATGTCCGCCCCGAGGCTCAGGCTGAGCCTGTCGAGGCTTTCGGCAGAAAGGGTCGCGTTCCAGTGTCGAAGCAGCGCGCGAATGGTTGCCGCCGCATCTGCCGAACCGCCGCCAATGCCCGAGGCAATGGGAAGGTTCTTTTCAAGGGCGATGGAAACAGGGGAGGTGACGATTCCGCCCTCGGCGAGGGCCTCGCGAACCGCATCGCGTGCGCGCAGCACCAGATTTCCATCCGAACCGCCCGCCTCGCGCGACAGCCCGACTGAAAAGCGGCCCGACATGGAAAAGCCATCCTCGCGCGACGGCGCTACCTCGATCACGTCACCGTCCGCGGAGAAGGTGACGAGCGTTTCGAGCGTGTGATAGCCATCGCTGCGCTGACCCGTCACGTGCAGCGCCAGATTGATCTTGGCGGGTGCCGTCTCGCGAATGGTCATCAGCGCGGCGTCAGGACTTCTTGCCGGCAGCCGGATCTGCAGCCGGGGTCTGGACCTTGGCAGCGTCCGCCTCGGCAGGCGTTTTGCCATTGAGATCCGGAAGCCCGTTCTTCAGCTTGTCCTTGAGCTTGGCTTCAAGTGCCGCGTCGGGCTTGGCAATCAGGGCGCGGTTCCACTGGAACGTCGCCTCGAGCTTGCGGCCTGCGCGCCAGAGCGCATCACCGTAGTGATCGTTGATCGTCGCGTCGCTTTCCTTCAACTGCACGGCGCGCTGCAATTCCTTGACCGCATCGTCATACTTGCCGGTGCGGTAGTAGGCCCAACCCAGCGAATCGATGATGTAACCATCGTCCGGCCGGAGATCGACGGCCTTCTTGATCATCGCCATGCCTTCATCAAGGTTGATGTTCATGTCGATCCAGGAATAGCCGAGATAGTTCAGCACCTGCGGCTGGTCGGGGAAGAGCTCGAGCGCCTTCTTGAAGTTCGGTTCTGCATCGGCCCACTTTTTCAGCCGCTCATAGGCAATGCCGCGCTGGTAGAAGATGTTCCACTGGCTGCGGGTCGGGCTGACGCCGATGGCCTTCACCGCGTCATCATAGGTTGCGGCCATTGCGGTGTAGTTTTCCTTGTCGGCGTAAACGCTGCCAAGGGCCAGATAGCTACGAAAGTCGGACGGGTCTTCGGCAATCAGCGCCTTCAGGTGCTGCTCGGCCTCGTCATTCTTGCCGAGCTGACTAAGATCGAGACCAAGCTGAAGCTCCGAAATCCGGTGCATCGGCGAAGATGCATCGACCTTCTGATAGTATTCGATGGCGCGCGCCGCCTTGTTGGCCCCGTCCGCGACGTTGCCCAGAATGATCATGGTGTCAGCGCTGTTGGGGTCGAGCGCCAGTGCACCTTGCAGGTAGAAGGAGACAATCTCCTGTGCGCTGTTGCGCATGTCTGCATTGCCGGCAACCGATTGATTGAGCGCGCCGCCGACAGAGAACATGACCGCAGCAGCGCCTTCCTCAACCGACGCCACTTCGGGCTTCAGCGACTGACCCTTGTCGATCATGTCGCGAATGGTCTGGAACGGCGCATAGCGGCCGGTCAGTTCCTCGCCGGCCGATATCGCGTCGAGTGCAGGCTGCTTGTTGCCGGCGTTCATTTCGAGCGTCGCCAACGCGATGACGGAACGCACATAGATGTCCTGTGCTGCCGCGCCGCCTTCCTTGTCGGTGATGGCGCTCTTGAGGAACGAGCGTGCCGCATCGTTGTCGCCGGCAAGCTGCGCCATGACACCGGCATGATAGTTCTTGAAGATCTTGAACCAGTCGGGACCGTTGAGCTTGTCGATTTCCGCAAGCGCGTCCTTCTTGCGCCCGGCGCCGAAATCCGCCCATGCGGTCAGCAGACCGTTGAGCATGCGGTCAAGATCATTGGGACCATCATAGACCAGCAGCTTGCGCGCCTTGGAATATTCATGCTTGCGGATGGCATCGAGGCCCAGCGCAATCGCTGTCAGGCGCTCCACGGCCTGGTCCTTACGCAGAGTCTTGGCAAGCGCAACACCGTCATCGAACTGTCCGTTGAGGAACAGGTTGACCATAAGGCGTTCCTGCAGGCGCAGATCGTTCTGTTCGAACTCCAGTGCCACCTTGTAGAGATCGATGGCATTTTTGTAATCGCCGTCGGTATCCGCCGTCAGAGCAGCCAGATAGGCGCCGGAAAAGTTGTTCACGGCATCAATGTCAAAAGGCTTTTCGTTTGCTGCCGGGTCCGGCTTGCTTTCCGCGCTGGCCATCGCCTTGTCGACGCCTGCCAACGCAATAATGGACAGCGCCACACCGCCAAGGAGGGCCGCGATTGACTTTTTCCGCATGTACAAACCTTTCGATTGCCGTCACACGCGCGCTGGTCCCGAAGCGGCCTGCTGCGCTTTGTCCATGATTCGAAGGCAGCATGGCTTTTTTGAAGCAGTGCCGCAAGAAATTCCAGATTGCCTCTGCCTTGGCGTCAGTTGACGCGGTCGATGCAGAAATCGATCACTTCGAGAAGCGCCGATTTCATCGGAGTGTCGGCGAGCGGCGCAAGCGCGTCACGGGCAATCGTACCGTAGTGGCGAGCACGCGTGATCGTGTCTGCAAGGCTTCCATACTTGGAAATCAGCCCCATCGCCTTTTCAAGGTTTGCATCGCTGCTGTCGCCCTGTTCGATGGCCTGCTTCCAGAACGCGCGTTCCGTCTGGTTGCCGCGACGATAGGCCAGGATGACCGGCAGCGTGATCTTGCCTTCACGGAAATCATCGCCGGTATTCTTGCCGAGATCCGCCGTCTTGCCACCATAGTCGAGCACATCGTCGACGAGCTGGAAGGCAAGGCCGAGATTCATTCCGTAGGACTTCAGAGCGTTGCGCGTTGCGCGATCGGTGCCTGCGATGATGGGGCCGACTTCGGCCGCGGCGGCAAAGAGGGCTGCAGTCTTGGCACGAATGACGGCCAAATAGTCGTCTTCCGTCGTTTCCATGTTCTTGGCGGCCGAAAGCTGCATGACCTCGCCTTCGGCGATCACGGTCGCAGCCGTTGCCAGAACGTCGAGCGCATCCATCGATCCTGCATCGACCATCATCTTGAAGGCCTGACCGAGCAGGAAGTCGCCGACCAGCACGCTTGCCTGGTTGCCCCAGATCATGCGCGCCGTCGACTTGCCGCGCCGCATGGCGCTTTCATCGACCACATCGTCGTGAAGCAGGGTTGCGGTGTGCATGAACTCGACGGCTGTCGCCAGCCGGATGTGGTTTTCGCCCTCGTAGCCGAACAGCTCGGCCGAAGCGAGCGTCAGCATCGGGCGCAGTCGCTTGCCACCCGAGGAGATCAGGTGATTGGCAACTTCGGGGATCATCTGGACGTCGGATCCCGCCTTGGACAGAATCAACTGGTTGACCCGTTCCATTCCGGACTTGGTCAGGTCGACGAGAGGTTTCACCGACGCCTGTTTGTTTTTGTTTTCTTCAAGCGGTATGACGACGCCCAACGAGAGCTCTCCTGCTGCATGCATGTTGGGCTAGACAATAGCCAAGGGGTACAAGGGGCGGCAAGGGGCGAATTGTCCTAATACTGTCCTTTTCCGATAAAAAGGCCGTGAACTGTATGGAAGAACTTGTAAGAACGAATGACGTCGTCCTGATCTCCTTTCTCGAAAGCCTGATGAAGGATGCCGGCATCGCCTATCTGGTTGCCGATCAGTCGATGAGCATTCTCGACGGTTCGATCGGCATCATGCCGCGCCGGTTTCTCGTCGAGAGCGACCAGATCGTCCAGGCGCGCAGGATCGTGACCGATGCGGGTCTCGCTGCCGAGCTGAAGGACCGCAAGTGACCATGACCGCCGAGACCATCGACGCGTTTCATTTTGGCGGCTTTCATGTCGTGCAGCCGACATCCGGTGGCCATCGCTCCGGCATGGATGCGATGCTACTCGCCTCCATGGTGACGGGTGAGGGCGCGCTGAAGGTCGCAGATCTCGGGGCAGGCGCGGGCGCTGCCGGGCTCGCTGTGGCATCGCGACTTGGTGAGTGCCATGTCGCCCTGATTGAACGTTCGCCGGAAATGGTGGCCTTCGCGGCAAAATCGGCAACCCTTGAAGAGAATAAACACCTGCACGGCCGCGTCACTGTCATCGAGGCCGATGTGACGTTGACCGGCAAGGCGCGTGTCGCGGCAGGACTTGAAGACGAGGTCTTCGACCATGTCATCATGAACCCACCCTTCAACGACGCCGCCGATCGCCGCACGCCGGACCCTTTGAAGGCGGATGCGCACGCAATGGTGGATGGCATGTTCGAGAGTTGGATCAGAACCGGGGGCGCGATCCTCAAGCCCGGCGGGCAGTTGTCTCTGATTGCCCGGCCGGAATCGGTGGCCGAAATCATTGCGGCCTGTGGCAAGCGCTTCGGCGGTCTCGAAATCACGCTCATCCATCCGCGCGAGGGCGCGAGCGCGACGCGCATGCTGGTATCGGCCGTCAAGGGATCGCGGGCACGGCTCACCTTTCGTGCGCCGTTCATCATGCATGGTGACGACGGGCACAAGTTTACGGCCTTCGTCGATGATTTGAACAATGGAAGGGCAGCCTATCCGCGCCTTGCCCTGAAGAGGACCGGAGCATGATGCGCCGGTGCATAATCCCCCTGGCGGTGATCCTCGGCCCAGTCTGCGCGAGCGCCGGGGATGGCCTCAATCTCGCAATCGCCGCCCCGCAGGCATGGTGTGTCATCCCCGGAGTTGATGCGTCGGGGCGGCAAATGTCCTGTCATCTGCCCTTCACGAAAGAGGGCGGCGATTGCACCTGCAAGGGCCCGGACGGAAAGCTGCGTTCCGGCAAGGTCAAGATTGTTCTGCCGCCACCCAACAAACCTCTTGGCTGAGTTTGCCTCTATTTCCGGGCTTCGATCGCCTTTGGCCATTGCCTTTGGAAACTCCGTGCCTACATCTGGCTCATAATTGCACGCAAAAGGTTTCCCGATGAAAGACATGTTCCGCCGCTACTTGCCCGCCCGGTTCCGCAAGGAAGGGATTGTTGTCCCCGTGGTCCGGCTGCAGGGCGCCATCATGAGCGGCGGCAGCCAGTTTCGTCCTGCGCTGAACATGGCCTCGGTCGCGCCTGTCCTTGCCAAGGCGTTTGCCAGCAAGAAGTCACCGGCAGTGGCCATCATCGTGAATTCTCCGGGCGGTTCTCCGGTCCAGTCGCGCCTGATCTACCAGCGCATTCGCGATCTCGCAGAAGAGCATGACAAGAAGGTCTACGTCTTTGCCGAGGATGCCGCGGCCTCAGGTGGCTACATGATTGCGCTCGCGGGCGACGAGATTTATGCGGATGCCACCTCCATCGTCGGCTCGATTGGCGTTGTCTCGGGTGGCTTCGGCTTTCCGGAGCTTCTGAACAAGATCGGTGTCGAGCGCCGCGTCTACACGGCTGGCGAAAACAAGGCGATCCTCGATCCGTTCAAGCCGGAAAGGGAAAGCGACATCGCCTATCTCAAGACCCTCCAGCTCGAAATCCATCAGGTCTTCATCGATATGGTCAAGGCGCGGCGCGGCGCGAAGCTCGCCAACGATCCGGATCTTTTCTCCGGGCTGTTCTGGACCGGCGGCAGGGCAAGGGAACTGGGTCTTATCGATGGACTTGGCCACCTGCGCGAAGTTCTCAAACGAGACTTCGGCGACAAGACGCGGTTCGAGCTTGTCTCCGGTGCAAAGGGCCTTTTTGGTCGCCGCGTTCCCGGTGTGACGATTGCTGCCGAAACCGGGGGAGCGGCGGGTGCTGCGGCGCTGGACACTCTTGCGCAGGCCGCCGAAGAGAAGGCACTATGGGGACGTCTCGGGCTGTCATGACCAGCCCGGTTCAGCCTCTTGGGGAAGGCAAATGCCACAAATATTCTTTTTGTTGATCGTCGGTGCGGCGGCCTGGATGTTTTACAACAAGTTCGTCAGCGACGCGCGCGAAGTCACGCGCCGGTCCGAAGAACGCCAGAAAGAAGTCGAAAACGGCGCTCACGGGACCCTCGTGCAGGATCCCGTGACGGGAGAGTACCGCGTCCGCAAGGACGATGCCTGACCCTCGTCAGGATTTGTGCGCCCTGACGTCTGGCAGGAAGATCGCCAGCAGACCGATCGCCGGAAGCACCGAGCAGACCTTGTAGACATAGACAATCGACGTGTGGTCGGCCAATACGCCGAGCAAGGCCGCGCCGATGCCACCCATGCCGAACGCAAGGCCGAAGAACAGGCCGGCAATCGTTCCGGGTTTGCCGGGAACGAGTTCCTGCGCGAAGACAACAATCGCCGGAAATGCGGATGCCAGGATGAACCCGATCGGGATGGTCAGTATCACGGTCATGGTCAGGTTTGCGAAGGGCAAGGCCAGGGTGAACGGCAGCACGCCCAGGATCGAGAACCAGATGACGCGACGACGGCCAAAGCGGTCGCCGAGCGGGCCGCCCGCAATCGTGCCTGCCGCGACAGCGCCGAGATAGACGAAAAGCAGAACCTGCGCGGTCGACGTCGTCAGGCCAAACGTCTCCTTGGTATAGAAAATGTAGTAGCTCGACAGGCTCGCCATGTAGAGGAACTTCGAGAAGATCAGCGCGCAAAGAATGAAGATCGAACGCGTCAGCACGCCCCGGCTGACCGGCGATACGGTCGTCGTCGAGGCCTTGCCCGTGGCATTGCGCCTCTCGTTGCGATACCAGAACCCGACGCGGGTCAGGATTGCCATTCCGGCCAGCGCGAAGATCGCGAAATAGCTGATCGCATGCTGGCCAAAGGGGACGACCAGCAGCATGGCAAGCAGCGGCCCGATGGCCGAACCAATATTGCCGCCAACCTGAAAGAGCGACTGCGCAAAACCATGGCGTCCGCCGGATGCCATGCGCGCGACGCGCGATGATTCCGGATGGAAAACCGACGACCCGACGCCGATGGCGGCAACGCCGATCAGCAGGTGGTGATAGGAGGTTGCAAACGCCATCAGAAGCAGCCCTACCAGCGTGCAGCCCATACCGAAGGCGAGGCTGAACGGCTTCGGATGCTTGTCCGTGTAGAAGCCGACGCCTGGCTGCAGGATGGAGGCGGTCAGCTGCCAGGTGAAAGTCAGCACGCCGACATCCGAATAGGTCAGCTGGAACTTGTCCTTCAAAATCGGATAGACGGAAGGCACCACAGACTGCATCAGGTCGTTCAGCATGTGCGAAATGCTGATCATGGCAAGGATGGCCATGGCAGGGCCAGTGGCGGCCTTGGCCATGGAAGCAGATGCATTCGACGCCTGTGACGGCGTCGCGTTTTCAGTGACGGCGCTCAACGGTGTTTCCTCGTGTGATTGTCGCTGGCCGGTATTTGCTCCGGCAATTTAGGCCGAATATGCGCCGATCCTGACAAATCGCAAGGACAGTTCAGGTCAATTTGGTACGGGTGCCTTATGAAATTCCGGCGACGTGCAAATCCGCAACGCTCCTGCGTTCACAAGCATATGGGAACACGCGTAGCTGATCAGTTGGCGTTGCCCTGATCGCCGCTGTTATCCGGCCAGGACAGTTGGATTTCGCTCACGGTCGGCTTCAGCTTGGCAAGCTTCGGATCCGAGGAGGGTATGTCACGCTCACCGGAAAGGCTCGAGGGGACTTCCTTGTTGGCGGGCGGATTGAACCGCACGGTTGTCATGCATCCGCCGTCGATGGCCGAGAGTTTGCCGCCCTTGAGATCGGTGATGTAGCCGCCGTAGTCCCATTCGAAGCCGCTCATGACGAATTTGCCGCCATTGGCCTTGATGACATCCTCCAGCGACGAGCCGATCTTCAGGCCGGCAATCGTCCAGCCTGTGGCATTGTCAGCAGGCCCCATGGAGGAGAGCTTGGTCATTTCATCATCGATGAAGGAAATCTCGAGCTTGCGGGCCGGGTCCTTGGCAAACAGCACCAGCGCCTTGGCCGTCTGACCTTCCGCGCCATCGACCTCCTCGATGGTCGCGTCATCCTTGTAGCGCGCCTTGATCGTTTCAGCGGTATCGCCGGGCTTGACGACACCGTTGCAGGTCAGCGCCTCGGGCGCCTTGCCGGTTTCGGATGCCTGAAGCACGCCAGCCGAAAGTGTGAGGCTCAAAATGATCAATGAAATGCGCTGCATGAAAACCCCCAATGCAATCTACTCGTCTGAACTTGTAGCCGAGCGGGAAACGGGCGCAAGGGTGCTTTTATTCGCCGATCCGTCTTTCGCCGCAAGCTTGACCCTCTCGGGGATAATGTGTCAAACGACAGCCTCGATTTCTGCAGACAGACGGCCAGATCCATGACGACGACCCTTGCTCCCCATATGGACCCGAAGCGCTCTTTTCAGGCGCTGATCCTCACGCTCCATAACTACTGGGCGGACAAGGGTTGCGCCGTTCTGCAGCCCTACGACATGGAAGTGGGCGCTGGCACCTTCCATCCTGCAACGACACTGCGCGCGCTCGGCCCCAAGCCCTGGAAGGCCGCCTATGTGCAGCCCTCGCGCCGACCGTCTGACGGACGCTATGGCGAGAACCCGAACCGTCTGCAGCACTACTATCAATATCAGGTCATCCTGAAGCCGAACCCGTCCAACCTGCAGGAACTCTATCTCGGTTCACTCAAGGCGATTGGCCTCGACCCGCTGGTTCACGACATCCGCTTCGTCGAGGACGATTGGGAAAGCCCAACGCTCGGCGCATGGGGTCTCGGCTGGGAATGCTGGTGCGACGGCATGGAAGTCTCCCAGTTCACCTACTTCCAGCAGGTCTGCGGCATCGAATGCTCGCCTGTTGCCGGTGAACTGACCTACGGGCTTGAGCGCCTCGCCATGTATGTTCAGGGCGTCGACAACGTCTACGACCTGAACTTCAACGGTCGCGACGGAGCTGAAAAGATCAGCTACGGCGATGTTTTCCTGCAGGCCGAGCAGGAATATTCGCGTCACAATTTCGAATTCGCCAACACCGAAATGCTGCATCGGCATTTCATCGATGCCGAAAAGGAGTGCCAGGCGCTTCTGGCGGCAGGTGCGCCGGGCGACAATGACAATCAGCGTTTGCACAAATGCGTTCTGCCGGCCTATGACCAGTGCATCAAGGCCTCCCACGTATTCAACCTTCTCGACGCGCGCGGCGTGATCTCGGTCACCGAGCGCCAGTCCTACATTCTGCGCGTTCGCACGCTCGCCAAGGCCTGCGGCGAGGCATTCCTGCTGACGGATGCCGGCGGCGCCAACTGGAAGGACGCGGCTGCCTGATATTGGCTTGAGCCCATGCCTCGTGATATACAATTTATATGTATATCATTGGAGTCGATCATGCAGGTTTCCAAATGGGGCAACAGCCTGGCCATCCGCATTCCTGCGCAGGTCGCCGAAGCACTTGATTTGAGAGAGGGCGACGAAGTAGCGGTTCGGGTCGCGGGAGATCGCACATTCGAGCTTGAGCGTGACCAGAGCCGCCGCCACGCAGTCGATCGCTTGCGTCAATTGTCAAAGCCTCTACCCGCAGGGTGGAGCTTCAGCCGCGACGAAGCGAGCGAACGCGGCTGATGCCTGCGCCATTTCTCGATTCTAACATCCTGGTCTATGCGGTTTCCGAAGACCCGCGTTCGGAAATTGCCCGGACGCTGATCCAGCAGCATTTTGTGATCAGCATCCAATGCCTGAATGAATTTGCGAATGTGGCCCGACGGAAGCTCGTCATGCCGTGGGACGAAGTGGATGAGGCGATTAGCCTGCTTATCCACCTGGCAGATGACGTGCTACCCATCGATCTGGCTCTTCACAAGTCAGCCATCAGCTTGGCCAGCCGATACGGTTATTCATTCTATGATGCGTTGATCGTGGCCGCTGCCCTGAAGGCAGGTGCAACAGTTCTCTATTCCGAAGACATGCAGTCGGGCCACGAACTGGACGAGGGTCTGAAAATCGTGAACCCGTTTCTGGCGAAGTCCTAAACCCCATCGGCCCACTTCACACCCAGTTCCCAGACGGGCTTGAGCGTCGGGTAGGTGCCCGCGTCCGTCTGGCCAGCAATCGTTCGCAGGCAGCGGCGGGTGCCGGCCGGTTCGACGCGCTGCATGGCAACCGCATAGTCGAAGAAAAGCGCCATCAGTGGAATGATGCTGAAAACTTTGAGTGCGGTCTTCATGGTCGTTTCCCCTTCGCCTTGCAGATGCCTCTTGACCCGGTGCACTGCATGGGAAGAAGCTAACCGCGCGGAGAGGGATCAGCTGTCTCCGGAGGAACAGGGGGGACGTCATGAAGGGTGAAGTTGCAGCAAAAGTTCCGGCCAAGGTGGATGTCGAGGCCGGCAAGACCTATTTCTGGTGCGCCTGCGGAAAATCGGCCAATCAGCCGTTCTGCGATGGCTCCCACAGGGGCAGCGAGTTCGCGCCGATGAAATGGACGGCCGAGGAAAACGCGACGAAGTTCTTCTGTCAGTGCAAGCAGTCGGCCAATGCGCCGTTCTGCGATGGCAGTCACAAGGCTGTTTGAAAGTCTCGTCCCAACGATGACATTGCCGGTTACACTCGCTAAGCTCTCGGAAAACGGGCTCTGGAGGACTTTATGTACGTCTTGATAATCATCGTCGCCGTCGTGGCCTATGCCGTGATTGCCTATAACGGTCTGGTGCGTTCGCGGCAGATGGCCGAAGAGGCATGGTCCGGCATTGATGTGCAGCTCAAGCGCCGAGCAGACCTCATCCCCAATCTCATCGAAACCGTGAAAGGCTATGCCAGCCACGAAAAGACAACGCTGGAAGAGGTGGTCAAGCTGCGCAATCAGGCACAGGCCGTGCCGGCTGGTGATGTGGCGGGCCGGGCGCAGGCCGAAGGGCTGTTGAGCCAGGCGCTCGGCAAGGTGATCGCGCTCGCCGAAGCCTATCCCGATCTCAAGGCGAACCAGAACTTCGCCGAGCTGCAGGCGTCGCTCGAGACGATCGAGGGCGAAGTCCAGATGGCGCGTCGCTACTATAATGGCGCTGCCCGCGAACTGAACGTCAAGGTCGAGAGCGTGCCGTCCAATTTCGTGGCCATGATCTTCCACTTTTCGAAGATGGCCTATTTCGAAATTACAAACGAGGCCGACAGGGCTGTTCCTCAGGTCAAGTTCTGATAAAGGGCGGAAGAAATTTCTTCCGCCGAGACTGTTGAGACATGAATAAAGACACGCTTACCGTCATCCCGCCGGCTCATGCGCTGACTGGCCGGGTGATGCCGCCCGGTTCCAAGTCGATCACAAACCGCGCTCTTCTGCTCGCCGGGCTGGCGCGCGGAACGAGCCGTCTGACGGGCGCGCTCAAAAGCGATGATACGCTCTACATGGCCGCTGCACTTCGCGCCATGGGCGTCAAGGTCGACGAGCCGGATGCGACCACCTTCATCGTCGAAAGCACGGGCATTCTCAGCGCGCCGGATAAGCCGCTCTTCCTCGGCAATGCAGGCACTGCGACGCGCTTTTTGACGGCAGCCGTCGCCATGTTCGAAGGCACGTTCGTGGTCGATGGCGACGAGCACATGCGCAAGCGCCCGATCGCGCCGCTGGTCGAGGCGCTCGCCTCGCTGGGCGTGGACATCGAAGCGCCGTCTGGCTGCCCACCCGTAACCGTAAGGGCGCGTGGTGGTTTCAAGTCCAGCCGTGTAGTCATTGATGCGGGCCTTTCCTCGCAATATGTCTCGGCCCTGCTGATGGCGGCCGCCTGCGGGCGCGAACCCTTTGTCGTCGAGCTTGCTGGTACGGCGATCGGCGCGCGCGGGTACATTACGCTGACGACGGCGGGCATGACGGCCTTTGGCGCAACCGTGCGCGAAGAGGGCAATGCGCGCTGGATCATCGAGCCGACAGGCTACCGCGCGGCCGACTATCTCATCGAGCCCGACGCGTCTGCCGCGACCTATCTCTGGGGCGCGGAAGTGCTGACCGGCGGCAAGATCGATCTCGGCGTGGCCGCGGATGAATTTTCGCAGCCCGATGCCCGTTCTCATGAGATGATTGCAGCGTTCCCGAATATGCCCGCCGAGATCAACGGCAGTCAGATGCAGGACGCCATCCCGACACTCGCCGTGCTTGCCGCCTATAATCGCACGCCGGTGCGCTTCACCGGCATCGAGAACCTGCGCGTCAAGGAATGCGACCGCATCCGCGCCCTGTCGCTCGGCCTCAACAACATCCGTCAGGGCCTTGCCCGCGAAGAGGGCGACGATCTTGTCGTCACGGGCGATCCGGCGCTGGCCGGTGAGAGCGTCGATGCGCAGATCGATACCTTTGCCGACCACCGCATTGCCATGAGCTTTGCGCTGGCAGGCCTGAAGACTTCCGGCATTCGCATTGAAAACCCGGCCTGTGTGGCCAAGACCTATCCTGGTTATTGGGATGCGCTGGGCTCGCTCGGCGTCACGTTTGAAAGAAAGGCCGGATAGGCCGCAAGAGGGGGAATGGCATGAACGATTTCAAAGACCCCCCAGAGCTTGCCGGTGGTCTTGGCTCCCCCTCTGGCTGCCGCCATCTCCCCCACAAGGGGGGAGATAGATTGCGGCCCACTGACCGATCCAGATCCAGATGTGTTCGCGGCGGCTTGGCTTTTCACTTTCTGCGCCGGCAAAGAAAAGAAGCGCAAGGCGCGAGCCACGAGTCCTCTCCCCACTCGTGGGGGAGATGGCCGGCAGGCCAGAGGGGGTCTTTGGGTCCCCTCGCTGTTATCGCCGTCTTTTTCGCCTTGGTCTTCGCCGCACTCCCGGCAACCGCTGAAGAGGTCATCCGGCGCTTCCATGCCGATGTGAAGCTGGACAAGAGTGGCCTCGTCAAAGTCACCGAGACCATTGAGGTCAATGCGGAAAATGTGGAAATCCGCCACGGCATATTCCGCGATTTTCCTCTGACCTTCCGCAAGCCGGACAATTCGCTTGCCGAGGTGGATTTCAAGCTCCTTTCCGTCACACGCGATGGCGAGGCCGAAGACTTCAAGACCGAAACCATCGACAACGGTATCCGCATCTATGCGGGCAGCCCGGACTCCTACGTGTCTACCGGTCCCCACACCTACAAGTTTACCTACGAGACCAATCGCCAGGTACGCTACCATGATGACCGCGACGAATTTTCGTGGAACATCACCGGCAACTTCTGGAAATTCCCCATCCTGGCTGCAGATGCGGACATCGTCCTGCCGGATGACGCGTCGCCGGAACAGGTCAAGGCCTATACCGGCGCCTTCGGCTCGCAGGGCCGCGATGCCCGCACGTCGAATGCTGACAACACCGTGCATGTCGAGACAACCCGGGCACTGTCCGAAAAAGAGGGCCTTTCGGTTCTGATCGATCTGCCCAGGGGGACGATCGACCCTCCGCCTGCGATGCAACAGCGCCTGTGGTGGCTGAAGGACAATCGCAATGTGTTGATCTCCATCATCGGTCTCGGCATTGTCTGGCTCTGGTATGGCTGGTCCTGGACCAGGGTAGGCCGCGACCCGCCGCGCGGTATCATCGTGCCGCGCTGGGATGCGCCAGATGGCATCTCGCCTGCACTGGTCAACTACATCGACAACAAGGGCTTTAGCGACGGCGGCTGGCAGGCGTTTTCCGCCACCGCGCTCAACCTTGCAGTCAGCGGTCGGCTGACGCTCGAGGATCTCAAGACCTCGATCATTCTCAAGGCCACGGGAAAGACCGGCAAGGGTACGCTTGCGCCGGGCGAGGCGGCCATCATGTCTCGCGTCGTTTCAGCAGGTGGCACGCTTACGCTCGACAAGGACAATGGTCAGGCCGTCAAGGCGGCGGGCGATGCCTTTGTCAGTGCCATCACCAAGGAAAATCGCGGCAAGTATTATCAGGCAAACATCGGCTATGTGACCCTCGGCGTCATCGTCTCCGTCGTCGCCTTCGTCAGCCTGATTGCCTTTGGCCGCTTCACCTCCGACGAGGTTGCGCTTCTGGTCGTGCCGACCATTCTGGCGGCCGTTCTCGGCGTCTTCGCGGGCGCCATCGGCAAGGGCTTCCGCCCGGGCGTCTCTGTCGCGCGCAAGATTTTCTACATCATCGTGCTTGGAATTATTGGCATTGTTGCGCTCACGGTGCTGGGGGGAATTGTGGCGCTCATGTTCGGCGAGTTGCTATCGCACGGGGACCTGCCGGTCGCCGTGGCGCTCGGCGGCATCGTGATTGCCAACATCCTCGCCTTCTTCATCATGGGCGCGCCGACCGCGCTGGGCGCGAAGATGATGGATGGCATCGATGGTCTGAGGCAGTATCTGACGCTTGCCGAAAAGGACCGCATGAACATGGCCGGTGCGCCGGAAATGTCGCCCAGACATTTTGAGACATTGCTGCCCTTTGCCGTGGCGCTTGGCGTTGAAAAGCCCTGGACATCGACTTTCGAGAAGTGGCTGGCGAGCGCAAAGATCGAGGACGACTATCAGCCGGGCTGGTATTCCGGCTCCAGCTATGGCGGCTTCGCTGGCTCTGTCGGCGGTTTTTCCCACTCCATGGCGTCCACCATCCAGTCGACCCTGCCGACACCTCCGCCCAGTTCGTCGTCCAGCGGCGGTGGCGGCGGATTTTCCGGTGGCGGTGGTGGCGGCGGCGGCGGCGGCGGCTGGTAGGCGCACTGAGGCAAAAACTACGCCATGGCTGGTGACAAGCCATGCGTGGCTTGCTAAATCCCGCGCACTGAAAACAACCGTCAAAGATTGTGCGCCAAGACCATGCCCGACCTTCTGCTTGAACTTCGCTCCGCGGAAATCCCGGCACTGCCGCTCGCCCGCAGCGGCTTTGCCGTAAGGACGTGCAAAAACGAAAAAGCCATGCGGGCACAGGTGAATTGATATGCCAGATCTTCTGCTTGAACTTCGCTCCGAGGAAATCCCGGCCCGCATGCAGCGCAAGGCTGCAGGCGATCTGAAGAAGCTTCTGACGGACGCTCTGGTCGAGGCCGGTCTGACCTATGAGGGTGCGCGCGAATACTGGACACCGCGCCGCCTCACGCTGGATATCCGTGGCCTGACGGCCCGCTCCGCCGACACGCGTGAAGAGAAGAAGGGCCCTCGCACAGACGCGCCGCAGCAGGCAATCGACGGCTTCCTGCGCGCTGCCGGCCTCACATCGATCGATCAGGCTGAAAAGGTCTCCGACCCGAAGAAGGGTGAGTTCTACGTTGCCGTGATCCAGAAACCCGGCCGCGCGGCTGAAGAGATCATTGCCGATGTGATGCCGGGCATCATCCGCAATTTCCCATGGCCGAAGTCCATGCGCTCCGGCGCTGCCTCGGCCCGTCCCGGGAGCTTGCGCTGGGTGCGCCCGCTGCAGTCCATTGTCTGCATGTTCGGGCCCGAGCATGAGGAAACGCAGATCATCCCGTTCGAAGTCGATGGTCTCGTCGCCTCCAACATCACCTATGGCCACCGCTTCCATGCGCCGGACGCAATCACCGTCCGCCGCTTTGACGACTACGTCTCGAGCCTTGAAAAGGCGAAGGTCGTGCTCGATGCCGAGCGCCGCAAACAGATCATCCTGCAGGATGCGCAGAACCTTGCCTTTGCCTCCGGTCTCGATCTGGTCGAGGATGAGGGCCTGCTGGATGAAGTCTCCGGCCTCGTCGAATACCCGCACGTGCTGATGGGCACGTTCGAGGAAGAATTCCTCAAGATCCCGGCTGAAATCATCCGTCTGACGATCAAGACCAACCAGAAATGCTTCGTCTGCCGCAAGCAGGGTGAAGAGGGCCTGTCGAACCATTTCATCCTGGTGTCGAATATTGCCGCGACCGATGGCGGCAAGGAAATCATGCATGGCAATGGCAAGGTCGTGCGCGCACGCTTGTCCGATGCGGCGCATTTCTACAAGCGCGACCAGATCGATATTCCGGACCTTGGCGATCTCGCAGCCTCGGCTGCAAAGTTTGATCTCGATCTTTCGAAGCCGCTTGATCAGCGCATGGCTAAGCTCGACCATCTGGGCGTGACCTTCCATGCCAAGCTCGGCACCCAGGGTGAGCGTGTGACGCGCATCCGTGCACTCGCCGCCGAACTTGCCAGGGTGACGGGCGCTGACGCTGCCAAGGTCGATCGTGCCGTTGTCCTGGCGAAGGCCGACTTGCGCACGGAAGCCGTCGGCGAATTCCCTGAACTGCAGGGCCTTATGGGCCGCAAATATGCGCTTCTGCAGAGCGAGGATGCAGAGGTCGCAGCCGCCATCGAAGAACATTACAAGCCGCTCGGGCCCTCCGACACGCTGCCGACCAATCCGGTCGCTGTCACCGTCGCGCTGGCTGACAAGCTCGATACGCTCGTCGGCTTCTGGGCAATCGATGAAAAGCCGACCGGCTCGAAGGACCCCTATGCGCTGCGCCGTGCCGCGCTCGGGGTGATCCGCATTCTGCTGGAGAAGGGCAATGTGCAGTTGCCGCTTCTGTCAGTCGCGAATGACACCGACCTTCTCACATTCTTCCATGATCGCCTGAAGGTCTATCTTCGCGATCTCGGCGCGCGTCACGACATCATTGATGCCGTGCTGACGCCCGATGCGGACGATCTTTTGATGGTCGCCCGCCGCGCCGAAGCGCTGACGGCCTTCATCACCTCGGAGGAGGGGCTGAACCTTCTTGCAGGAACGAAGCGCGCCACCCAGCTTCTGGCGGCGGAAGAAAAGAAGGGCACGGCGGTTGCCGCGTCCGTGGATGAAGGGCTCTTCGTTCTGGATGCCGAACGCGATCTCTTCAAGGCGATCAGCCTCGCATCGCTGGAAGCAGCCGAAGCCGTTAAGCGGGAGGATTTCCGCGAGGCGATGGCAGCGCTTTCGAAGTTGCGCGGTCCTGTCGACCGCTTCTTCACCGATGTTCTGGTCAACGATGAAAATCCCGCCGTGCGAGCCAATCGCCTTGCGCTTCTGGCCCTCATCCGTCAGGCGACGGGCACGGTTGCGGATTTCTCGAAGATCAGCGGTTGAGGCCACTCTTGAAAATACCAAATTTTGGTATCTAATATCGGTTGCTCATATCTCATTTCCGGAGAGCGGCGATGACCAAGAACACCTCGATCACCCTCGGCGATCACTTTGGAGCCTTCGTAGATGCGCAGGTTTCAAGCGGGCGTTATGCATCCACGAGCGAGGTGCTCCGGGCAGGGCTTCGACTGCTGGAAGAGCAGGAGGAGCGGCTGAAGAGCTTGCGGCAAGCGCTCGAGGCAGGAGAAATCAGCGGGCAGCCACGCCGGGTGACCCGCGAAGAATTTCTGGGGTCACTCGACGCATTGAGAACAAATGGCTGAGGTTCGACTGTCACCGGCAGCCGAGCAGGACATGCGGGGCATTTGGCTCCATACGGCAGAGCGTTGGTCGACAGCTCAGGCAGATCACTACATCAATGAAATCTTTGATTGTTTGGAAGGGATAGCCGCGCATCCGCATATCGGGCAGGCAGTGGATTGGGTTCGCCCCGGTTACCGCCGCAAGGTGGTTGGCTCCCACAGAGTCTTTTATCGCATAGCGGACGACGGAAATCCGGAGATTATTCGAATTCTGCATGGCAGAATGGACGTTGACGACAAGGCCGATAGTTGGTGACAATCAAGAAAATCCTCATCAGTGCATGCCTGTTTGGCCAGCCCGTCCGCTATGACGGGCAGGCGAAGACGCTGGACCATCCGCTGGTCGCGCGCTGGCGGGAAGAGGGGCGTTTGGTCGCCATCTGTCCGGAACTCGCGGGCGGATTTTCGACACCGCGCCTGCCGGCAGAAATCGAAGCCGGCATGACGGGCGCGGATGTTCTGGATGGCAAGGCCAGGGTGCTCGACAGCGCGGGCATTGATGTCTCTGCCGCCTATATCGAAGGCGCTCAGGCAGCACTTGATCTTGCCGGATCAACGGGTTGCGTTGCTGCGCTCTTGATCGACGGCAGCCCGTCCTGCGGATCTGTGTCCATCTATGACGGCAGCTTCTCCGGCCGCCGCCATGAGGGTGAGGGAGTGACTGCCGCGCTCTTCCGGCGCGTCGGCCTTCCCGTTTTCAGCCATCAGGACCTGGACCGTCTGGCCGCCTATGTGGATGCCTTGTCGGCATAGAAAAGGCCAAAGCGTGCGCCGCTGCGCCTGCTGATATTGCTCAGCACGACCAGCACCAGAACCAGCATGATCACGTCACCGAACGGTCCGGCGAGCCAGATGCCCCGCTCGCCGATGAGATAGGGGAGCGCAAAAGCCAGCGGCACCTGCATGAGATAGGGCTTTGTGAGGCTGAGAAAGCCGGACATGCGGGCATTTCCCAGCGCCTGGAAATAGCCGGCTATGACGCTGATCGGCATCAGGATCACATAGGTCAGCACGATGAGCGGCACGATGCGTTCTATCTCGGCAATCACGGTTGCATCGTCCACGAACATGCGGCCGATCTGCGCCGGAAAGAAGAGGAGCGTAGCCTCGAGCAGCGCGGCGTAGATCACAGCGATGGCGAGCGTCAACGTGAAGGTCGCGTCCGAACGGGCATAGGCGCGCGCGCCGAAATTGTTGCCGACGATGCTCTGGCTTGCCAGGTTAAGCCCCAGCAGCGGCAGGAAAGCGAATGTCAGAATGCGGTTGATGACGCCATAGGCGGCGATGGTTGCCGCATACTCGGAACCGGACCACATCTGCACATTGGCAATGATCGCGGTTGAACTCAGCGCAATCCCCGCAAACGAAAGCGATGGCGGCAGACCAAGCCGGGTGATCGGTCCCCAGGCTTCCGTCAGCCGCGCGCCATGCGGCATCACGAAACCAAGCGGCAGCCGCCCGGAAAAGCGCATTCCGGCAACGATGATGAGCGATAGAGCCTGTGCTGCGATCGTGCCTGCAGCAGATCCTGCGGTTCCGTAGTGCATCAGGCCAATCAGCACATAATTGAAGACGATGTTGAGAAGCGTTGCAGCAACGGCGATGATTGCCATCAGGCCCGCCTTGCCTTCGGAGCGCAGCGCGTCGCCCTGCACGGAGAGCAGGAAGCTTACCGGGGCGAAATAGATGGAAATGGCCATGAAGCGCCATCCCTGTTCGGCAAGCCCGGCGTCGTGGCCGGATGCAGCCTCGATAAGCGGCCATCCGAAGAGCGCGAAGAGAATCGCCAGCGCGATCGATACTGCGAGCGCCAGCGCATGCGCGGAGATGAAAATGGCCTGGGCGGTATCCTTGTCATGCGCGCCAAGCGCGCGGGCAACAAGGCTCGCCATGCCGCCGCCAACCATCGTCGTCAGCGCAATCATTAGCATGGAGATGGGAAATGTCAGCGTGACGGCAGTCAGCGCCTGCGCGCCGGCATAGAGGCCGAGGAACAGCGCGTCGACCACCGTAAAGAGGCCGTTGATGATCATGATCAGCACGATCGGCAGCGCAGTCCTGGCAAAAAGCGGACCGATAGGCGTCGTGAGATATGGATTGGCGGATTTGTTCTGCATGAGGCAAGTCCTTAAACACCCGGAGGTCAGGTGGTGCCCGCATTGCCACAAGCCAGGTGTTGACTTGTCGATTGGCTGAACGTCAGAAGCTTGCTTCACCGTGATCGCGGGCGGCAGGCGCAAGAACCTGAAGCGATCGATAGAAGACTTGAGGGCTTAAGTCAAACGGCAACGCGGCAAAGAAAACGCCGCGTGCTCGATGGAACACACGGCGCGAACAGGAAATTTCTGACAGCAGGATTCGGTCAGTCGACGCGGAGCTTGAGAGTGGCCGGGTCAAACGCCTTGGCTGTTTCATCGACGGCAGCAGTCTTGGCCGTCCGGTCGATGCCGACACTCATCGTGGGCGCACGATCATCCGGTGCCTGCGTTGCTGCGACCTTTGCGTCCAGCTGATCGATCTCGGCCGCTGCCGCCTTGATGGCCTCCTGACGCATCTTCAGGTCTGCTTCCAGCATGCCTTTCACGATGGGTGGCTGGGCCTTGGAAACCGTTGCGACCGGCGAGCCGCCCATGAACTTGTCGACGCGGTAAAGCTCTTCCGTGCCATTGTCCTGACGGATTTCCGAGCGCTCGATATGGCTGTCAGGGAGAGCCGGCGGTTGATAGCGCTTCTTCTGCAGCTCCGGCGCGGGCGGGCAGTTGGCGCAGCTGATTGCCACGACACTGTTTTCCGTGCCGATATCCGTATGGAGGCTGAGGATCGACGACGCGCCCGCTGGCCAGGCTGCCAGCACCAGAATCCCGCCAAACAAAAGACCGCGCATGTGCAAACTCCCCGCATGCAGGCCGCGCAAGGGCATCGCGCCCATGCCTGCGACCATACGCAAACATCTGGTCATGGCGCGATCAACGCGTTCGCCTGAACGCGGCATGCACCACCAGTCCCGGAAAGGTTAGCACCTCAACGTTGACAGTGAGTCAGCATAACTGGTTAACGGATTGTCAATTCTCGCGCGCCACGGCGCGCCAGCCGATATCCTTCCGGCAAAAGCCGTTGTCCCATGCGACATTCCCGGCCATTGCATAGGCCCGCTTCTGCGCTTCTGTCACGTTTGCCCCAAAGGCCGTGACATTGAGGACGCGGCCGCCCGTGGCAACCAGCTGGCCGTCCCTGATGGCAGTGCCCGCGTGGAAGATGCGCGCGTCAGCGCCGGGATCCGGCAGGTGGCGGATCGGCGTGTTCTTCTCGTAGCTTCCGGGATAACCCTTCGAAGCCATGACGATGGTCAGAGCCGCATCGTCGCGCCAGTCGGCGCTCACCTGATCGAGGCGACCTTCGGCCGTTGCGAGCAGAAGCTCCAGAAGATCCGATTTCAGCCGCATCATGAGAACCTGGCATTCCGGGTCGCCGAAGCGGACATTGTATTCGATCAGTTCCGGCCCCTTGGCCGTGATCATCAGCCCGGCAAAGAAGACGCCGGTGAAAGGCATGCCTTCGGCGGCCATGCCGCGCGCCGTCGGTTCGATGATTTCGCGCATTGTGCGCTCAGCAAGTTCGGCCGTCATGGCGGGAGCAGGGGAATATGCGCCCATTCCACCCGTGTTCGGGCCGGTATCGCCATCGCCGACCCGCTTGTGGTCCTGCGCCGAGGCGAGCGCCATCAGGTTCTTGCCGTCGCACAGGCAGAAGAAGGAAACTTCCTCGCCATCGAGATAGGCCTCGACCACGACTTCGGCCCCTGCCGCACCGAATGCGCCTTCGAAGCAATCGTCGATCGCCGCACAGGCCTCTTCAACGGTCATGGCAACCGTCACGCCCTTGCCGGCCGCAAGCCCGTCTGCCTTGACGACGATGGGCGCGCCCTGAGCGCGAACATAGGCCTTGGCCTTGGGCGCATTGTTGAAGCGCTGGTATGAGCCTGTCGGAATGTCGTACTTGGCGCAGATGTCCTTGGTGAAACCTTTGGAGCCCTCAAGCTGGGCAGCGGCAGCCGAAGGTCCGAATGTGCTGATACCCTCGGCACGAAGCCGGTCGGCAAGGCCCGCCACCAGTGGTGCTTCCGGTCCCACGACAACGAAGCCGATATTCTTGTCCCGGCAGAACGCGACAACGGCGTCGTGATTGTCCACATCGAGCGTTACGCATTCGGCGCTTTCGGCGATGCCGGGATTGCCCGGAGCGGCGTAGAGTTTGGTCAGCAGCGGAGACTGGGCGATTTTCCAGGCCAGCGCATGTTCGCGGCCACCCGAACCGATCAGCAGAACGTTCATAGTCAATCTCCACCTTGGCATATCACGCAGGCTCTAAAGGCCATGCCGCGCCTGCGTCAAGTCGCCGTCCCCGGATTCACATGAAATCCCCGGCCGCATACCTTGACGCCTTCAAAAACGCCTGCCAACACAAAGGCCATGACACAGACGGACAACATCAATTCACGCGTTGCCGACGCAATGCCGGACAACTGGGTTTACCGATGGCTGCCGCGCGTGGCGTGGCCCTATGCGCAGCTGGCGCGTCTGGATCGTCCGATCGGCTGGCAGCTTCTCATGTGGCCGTGCTTCTGGTCTGCGGCCCTGGCCGCTGACGTCGAGGCGCGCGAAGGCATTTATCACGCGCTGACGCTGACATGGCATCTCGCTCTCTTCTTCGTTGGCGCGGTCGCCATGCGGGGTGCCGGCTGCACCTACAACGATCTCGTTGATCACGAAATCGACATGGCCGTGGCGCGCACGCGCTCGCGGCCGTTGCCCTCCGGACGGGTGACGCGGTTTCAGGCCAAAATGTTCATTCTGGCACAGGCGCTGGTCGGACTGCTGGTGTTGCTGCAGTTCAATTGGTTCAGTGTGATACTGGGCGTTGCCTCGCTTGCGACTGTTGCCGTTTATCCTTTTGCCAAGAGGTTTACCGACTGGCCGCAGTTCTTTCTCGGGCTTGCCTTTTCCTGGGGTGCGCTGATGGGCTGGGCAACAGCGTTTGGTTCGCTGTCGGCAGCGGCCGTCGTACTCTATGCGGCGGCGATTGCCTGGACCATCGGCTATGACACGATCTACGCCCTGCAGGATAAGGAAGACGATGCACTGATCGGCGTGCGTTCCACCGCGCTGCTTTTCGGCAATCATGCCAAGCAATGGATTTCAGGGCTCTTCGGCCTGACGCTCGGCCTGCTGCTGATCGCCTTCGTGCTCGCGGGTGTCCCGTTGATCGGATATGCCGGGCTCGCAATTGCAGCGGTGCTTTTCGGCTATCAGATCCTCGTTCTCGACATGAACGATGCGGCGCAATGCCTTGCTTTGTTCAAGCTCAACAGCAAGGTAGGCGCGATCATCTTTCTCGGTCTGATGATCGCTGCGCCATTCGCCTGATCAACGCGGAAAAAGAACAAGAAAAAACCGGCCTTTCAGGGAAGGAAAGGCCGGTCGAACAAGGACTGGAGTGTCTTTGCTTTTGTTGTCTTTTTAATTTCGAGCGATAATTTCCCGCCCGTCGATCTTCATCATCACGCCCAGCTTGCCGACGGAGCGACGCACCAGAAAGCGCGGACGACGATCGGCGAAATAGGAGTGCCGACGGCGTGGCTTGGAATTCTTGTTGGCGATATTCGTCAGGTGTTCCTCGAGCGGGCGGGCAACGCCATCGGCCTCCACCATCAGCATCGGAATGCCATAGGCGTCTGCCCATGTGCGCCAGTCGGCCGCGATGTCGCACAGATCGTGGGCGACGAGCAGCGGAACGCACAGCTCCGGATCGTCGTGGTAGAGTTCGAGGGTCACGGTGACTTCGCCATTGCCGTGGTCGATGGCTCTGGCAGCCACACCCCGGAAGGTGCGTGCCGGCAATGCAAAGGAAATCGGAAGACCGCTTGACGGAAGCACCTTGCGCAGAACCGCGCCACGCTCGTCAACGGTAATAGAGACGTCGCTGTCCTGTTCCCGCGTCGGATAGCTCACCTGCTGCGGAAAGTGCTTCGGATCGAGCCGGAAGGCGGCGAAAGCCCATGCCGGATTGGTTACAGCGTTACGCATATTCATTTCACCCATGTTTGCCTTGAGAGCATTTCGCTCTTCCGGTTGCGGGGCTTTTGCCCTCTTGCTGGGATGGAGAATACGCGCCGTCCTTTCCGCTCCGCTTAAGAATCGCGGTTAAAAAATCTTTGCGTTGTCCGATGGTTATCGAAATCGCAGCGGGTAGGGTTGAGGAAAGATGAACGCGATCGAAGGGTCAAAACGTGAAGATAACGTAAAGGTTTGTGCAAGATTTCGGCGCTATGGTGACCATTGGAAAATCAGGCGTAACGCGGGCGTGTAATGGTTTCGACCTTTCTCAGCTATGACATGATCAGCAGGGACATGCAGAAGTCCCTGGATCGCGTTGCGTCCGAAGCGCAGGTCAAGCGTGATACGCAGTACTTCCAGGAAAACATCGGCAAGGTGAAGAGCGTCGATGATTTCATGGGCGACTACAAGCTCTACTCCTACGCCATGAAATCCTATGGCCTGGAGGATATGACCTACGCCAAGGCCTTCATGCGCAAGGTTCTGAGCAGCGATCTGACGGACCCGTCGAGCTTTGCCAATTCGCTTGCCGACCAGAAGTACCGCGATTTTGCGTCAGCCTTCAAATTCAGTTCGTCTACCGCGATCGTGCAGACGACCTCTCAGCAGAACTCGACCGTTTCAGCCTATCAGGCGCAGATCGCCCAGGAAGAAACCGACGCCAATACGGAAACCTCCTATTTCAAGCAGGCCGTAGGCAAGATTGGCTCGGTCAAGGATCTGATCAACAACGGCCGCGTTTATGACTATGCGCTGAAGTCGGTCGGGCTCGATCCGAATACCTATTCGCGCGATTTCATAACCAAGGTCCTGACGAGCGATACAAACGACGCCAACAGCTACCTCAATACCCTGCCGACCAAGAGTTCGGCCCAGTATGCGTTGAAGGACAAGGCGCAGGAACTGCGCAAGATGTTCAACTTCAATACCAGCGGGACGCTCGATAGCGGCACGACCGCGCAAACCGCCGCGCAAACGACGACCACGGTCGATAACTACCTGACAACTGTTCCGAGCCATGTGACGGCCGCGGCGGCGCTGATCAACAAGGACTATATCGCCACACAGATGGCGAGCGTGACGAAGGTCGATGACATTACAGGCAACCAGAGCCTGTTTTCCTTCGTCAAGACGGCGCTTGGCCTCGATTCCAGCATGCTGGCCTCGACCTTCAAGAACATCGTGACCAGCGATACCTCGACCCAGAACAGCTATGCCTATCAGCAGGGCGGCAACACCTGGGTTGCTGTCGCCAAGATGTTCAATTTTGACACCAGTGGCAATGTTGCCTCCGGCGGTTCCGCGATGACAGCGGATAACCTGACCAAGCTGCAGAACCGCTACATGTCAAACTATGCGGCGGACGACAACGCCAACGACACCGCGATCTACACCTATTACAAAGGGCATATCGGCGGCGTCAAAACGGTCGATGACCTGCTCAGCAATTCGGCGCTATACAGCTTCGCGCTGAAATCCGTCGGGCTCAATGCGATCGATGAATCGCAATCGAAGATCAAGCGTGTCCTGGAGAGCGATCTCAACGATCCCAAGAGCTATGCCAATCAGCTCAGCGATCCGCGCTATCTGGCTCTCGCCAAGGAATATAATTTCGGCGCAGACGGCAAGATCGCCGAGCCTAAGCTTGCCCAGTCGCAGGCCGAGATGACCTTGCTCGAAAAGAACTACATCAAGGCCAAGACGAAATTCGACAATACCACGGCAAAGACCGCTGCCACCGACGACACGACCTACTACACGAACGCTATTCAGGGCGTTTCGACCGTCTCCCAGCTTGTGTCCGACCAGCGTCTGGTAAAGGTCATCCTCGGCTCCTACGGGATCGATTCCAAGGGCGTGACCAATGATTTCCTCAAAAAGGTGCTGACATCGGATCTGTCGGATCCCAACAGCTTCGCCAACAAGCAGACGGACGAGCGCTGGGCACAGCTGGCCGGCTCCTTCAACTTCAACTCGTCTGGCAACGTCCAGCAGATGGATACGTCGAAGATCATGGGTCGTCGGGCTGAAATGGCCACCGTCGACAACTATTACCACCAGTCGCTGGAGCAGGAAGCCGGCGACGATAACACCGGCGTTCGCCTCGCGCTCTATTTCCAGCGCATGGCACCCACGCTCACATCCGCCTACGATATCCTGGGCGACACGGCGCTGCTGCAGTTCTTCAAGACCGCATACCAGATGCCTGACGGCTTCTCCAACCTGCCTGTCGACACACAGGCGGCCAAGGTCAAGCAGTTCATCAATCTGCCGGATCTGTCGGATCCGACCAAGGTCAAGTCGATGGTGGACCGCTTCACGGCCATGTACGATCTTGAAAACAGCACCGCAGGCACAGCCTCGACCGCATCGATTTTCACGGCGGGCAGTTCAGCCTCCATCAGCGGCGACACGCTGCTCAGCATCGCCCAGCTCAAGCTCGCCTGAAACAGATCCCGCGGCTTCGAACGCAGCTTGCTTTTCCATATTCGGCGCTATATCCGTCTTGATACAACGATTGATATGGAGATCCCGATGAAACGCCGCACAATCCTGACCGCCGTCCTCGCCGCCATGCTGGGTGGGGTTCTTCTCCAGCCCGTTCATGCATCCGCAGGCGAGGTCAAGGTTTTTGCCGCAGCAAGCCTGAAGAACGCGCTTGACGGGATCGCCAAGGACTGGAAGGCCGAGACCGGCAATGACGTTGTCCTGACGTACGCCGCAAGCTCAGCGCTTGCAAAGCAGGTGGAAGGTGGCGCACCCGCAGACATCTTTGTGTCTGCTGACCTGAAGTGGATGGACTATCTGCAGAAGGCTGGTCTCATCAAGCAGGAAACCCGCAAGAACCTGCTGGGCAACGCGTTGGTCATGGTGGCGCCCGCCGACAAGGCCAAGGACATTGCCATCGACAAGGGCTTTGATCTGGCTGGCGCGCTCGGCGAAGGTCGCCTCGCCGTGGGGGCCGTCGCCAGCGTGCCCGCCGGCATCTATGCCAAGCAGGCGCTGACAAATCTGGGCGTCTGGGATGGCGTGAAGGACAAGCTTGCGGAGTCTGAAAACGTCCGCGCAGCATTGCTTCTCGTGTCGCGCGGCGAGGCTCCGCTCGGCATCGTCTATCTGACGGACAGCAAGGCGGACAAGGGCGTAAAGGTCGTCGGCACCTTCCCGGAATCCTCGCACGACCCGATCATCTACCCCATCGCGGAAGTGAAGGCCTCTGCCAACCCGCTGGCCGCAGAGTTTGAAGCCTATCTTCAGTCCAAAAAGGCCGCTGACGTCTTCACCGGCCAGGGCTTTGCTGTATTGTCTGGCAAGTAACGGTTCTCGACGATTGGCATGGCATGGATTTGTCGGCAGATGATTGGCAGGCATTGGTCATCAGCCTGAAGGTGGCGCTGGTGGCCAGCGCCGTCAGCCTGCCTTTCGGCGTGCTGGCAGCCTGGGTTCTTGCCCGCAAGGAATTCGTGGGCAAGAGCCTTCTCAATGGTCTCATTCACCTGCCGCTGATCTTGCCGCCCGTCGTGACGGGCTATGTACTCCTGCTTCTCTTTGGTCGCAGAGGCCCCATTGGCGGCTTTCTCGATCAGGCCTTCGGCATCGTCCTCTCGTTTCGCTGGACAGGGGCCGCGCTTGCCTGTGCCATCATGGGCTTTCCATTGATGGTTCGTGCCATTCGTCTCGCCATCGAAGGGCTCGATCAGGGCCTCGAGGCGGCGGCGACGACCCTCGGCGCAGGTCGCTGGACGGTGTTTCGCACAATCACGCTGCCGCTCATCATGCCCGGCATCATCACCGGCGTCATTCTGTCCCTCGCAAAGTCGATGGGCGAATTTGGCGCAACGATCACCTTTGTCTCGGCCATTCCGGGCGAGACAAAGACGATCGCAGCGGCCATCTACAGCTACACGCAGGTGCCGGATGGCGATGCGGGTGCATTTCGCCTGACGATCGTTTCGGTCATCGTGTCCTTCGCAGCCTTGATTGCCTCCGAGGTTCTGGCGCGACGGGCGCGCCGCCATCTGGGCGACGCCGATGCTTGAGGTGGATATCCAGCACAAGCAAGGCGACTTCACGCTGGCGGCCCGCTTTTCGGCAGGTGGAGGGCTGACGGCGCTCATCGGTCCCTCCGGTTCCGGCAAGACGACGCTCGCCAACATTGCTGCCGGCCTTATCCAGCCGCAGTCCGGTCGCGTCACCTTCGGGGAGACGGTCTGGTTCGACAGCGACCGGAATGTGTTCGTTCCCGCGCAAAGGCGTCGTATCGGCTATGTCTTTCAGGACGGGCGTCTGTTTCCCCATCTGACCGTCCGGCAGAACCTCGAGTATGCGCAGCGCATCCGCAGGCTCGTCAACGATCCCGCCACCGAGAAACGATTGATCGAGTTGCTGGGCATCGGCGCGCTGCTCGACCGGCGTCCTCAGGCGCTCTCCGGCGGGGAGAAAAGCCGTGTCGCGATCGGTCGGGCGCTGCTCTCCGATCCTGCGCTGCTGATCATGGATGAGCCCCTGGCGGCCCTCGACCAGGAGCGCAAGGCGGAGATCCTGCCGCATCTTGAATACATTCGGGACGAAACCGGCATCCCGGTTCTCTATGTCAGCCATGCGATGGAGGAGGTTGCGCGGCTCGCCAACAAGGTCGTCGCGATCGACGGCGGTCAGAGCGTTTCCGAGGGCGATCCGTCCGATGTTCTGAGGGGCCGTGTCGGATCAACGAACGCGATGACACCCGGAACCTTCATTCATGCTGTCGTCAGCCATCAGATCGAGACGGACGACCTGATGGTAGCAGACAGCAGGGCAGGGACCCTGTTCCTGAAACGCAGTCACGCAGAGCCGGGCGACCGTGTACGCGTCTTCATTCCGGCCAATGACATCATGTTGGGCATCGGCGAGCAGGGTGCGCTTTCGGCATTGAACCGCCTGACAGGGCGCATCGCGACCATCGAGGGCGAGCAGGGGGTGCGTTGGGTGAATGTCGACTGCGGCGGCGAAGTCATTCTCGCGCAGGTGACGCGACGGTCCGCAGAGGCCATGGGCCTCGCGCCGGGCGTCGAGGTCTGCCTGATGTTCAAATCCGTCTCGATCGACATGGGCGGCGTGTTCCGCCAGCCAGCCTGATCAGCTGTCCGCCTTGAAGATTGCGGCCTCTGCCAACCAGCGCATGTTGTCGGCCATGGCTTCCAGCGCCTGACGTTCCATGGCCGCATAGCGCGCAAGAAGCTCCTCGCCGAAGGGGCTGAGCACCGCGCCGCCGCCCTGCTTGCCGCCCTGGCTCTTGATGACCACGGGCTCCTTGAACATGCCGTTCAGCTCATCCACCAGCAGCCATGCGCGGCGATAGGACATGTCCATCGCAGCGCCGGCAGCGCTGATCGAGCCGTGGCTCTTGATCAACCGCAGCAATTGCGCCTTGCCGGGGCCCAGCGGATGCTTGCCCGGCATGACGAGACGCAGCTTGAAGTCGATCGTCTGGCTCATTGAAGCACCTTGCCCGGGTTCATGATGCCTGCCGGATCGAAGGCCTTCTTGATCCGGTGCATCAGGTCCATCTCGATCGATGTCCGAATGGTTGCCAGCTCGTCGCGCTTCAGCTGGCCGATGCCGTGCTCTGCCGAAATTGACCCGCCGTGCTTGAGAACGATCGTGTGAACGATCGCATTGGCCTCGCGCCAGCGCCCCAGAAAGGCCTGCTTGTCGGCGCCGACCGGCTGCGAAATGTTATAGTGAATGTTGCCGTCGCCTAGGTGCCCGAAGGCGCAGATGCGCGCACCGGGCATGGCCTTCATCACCTCGGCTTCCGCTTCGGTCATGAACTGCGGAATGCGGGAAATCGGCACCGAGACATCATGCTTGATCGAGCCGCCTTCCGGCTTCTGCGCATCCGACATGCTTTCACGCATGTGCCACAGGGCTGCGCGCTGCTGCTCGGAGGCCGCAATCGTCGCGTCCTGGATCAGGTCGCGCTCGAAGGCCGTGCTCATCAGCGTGGACATCATCCGCTCGGCGGTTTCCTCGGCATCCGAGGTCGAAATGTCGATCAGCGCGTACCAGTCGTGAACGGTCTCCAGCGGATCGCGTACGCCCGGAATATGCCGCGCGGTAAATTCAACGCCGATCCGCGGCATCAACTCGAAGCCGGTCAGCGCCGTGCCGCAGAGGCCTGCGGCATATTCGAAGAGGGCGAGCGCATCCTGCGTGCTCTTCAGCCCCGCAAATGCGACCTGATGTCCACGTGGACGCGGAAACAGCTTCAGCACCGCGCCGGTAATGACACCGAGCGTGCCCTCTGCACCGATGAAGAGATCGCGCAGGTCATAGCCCGTATTGTCTTTCTTCAGACGGCGCATGCCGTCCCAGATTTCGCCCGTCGGCAGCACCACCTCAAGCCCGAGGCAGAGCTGGCGCATGTTGCCATAGGCAAGTACAGCGGTGCCGCCGGCATTTGTGGAGAGGTTACCGCCGATGCGGCATGAGCCTTCGGAGCCGAGCGAAAGCGGGAACAGTCTGTCGACCGCCTCCGCCGCCTTCTGGATATCGGCAAGGATCGCGCCGGAGTCGGCCGCAATGACGTTTGCAACCGGGTCAACGTCACGAATGCGGTTGAGGCGCTCCAGAGACAGGACAACATCGTCACCCGCGTCACGTGGCACCTGTCCGCCGACAAGGCCGGTGCGACCCGATGCAGGAACGATCGGCGTGCCGGTTTCGCTTGCCAGTTTCAGGATGGCGGCGACCTCTTCGGTCGAGCCGGGTTTCAGCACCATCGCGGTGCGACCCCGGTAGAGGCCGCGGTTCTCCGTGAGGTAGGGTGCAAGATCGGCCTCGGAGGTCAAGGCGTGGTCCGGGCCGGTGATGGCCGCAAATCGTTCGAGAACCTGCTTGTCCGGCATCGTCATGTCCTGATTTCTAGGCTCGGGGCGCGGCAGCCCGCGCCAGCCTGTCATTGATCGCTTCGCCAAGCCCCTCCATCGGAACGGGGGCGACGGCAATGGTCCTGGCTCCACAGGCATCGGCCTGCTTCATGATCGAAAAGAGATTGGCGGCGGCCTCTCTGAGGCTGCCCGAACGGCTGAGCTCGAAGCTTGCGGTCGCTCGTTCGGCATTGGCAAGTTTCTGGTTGGCGAAGTTGATGAGCGCTTCACCGGGCTGCACATCCGTTGCGTTGAGACGCATGGCGGCATCGGGCGCATAATGGGATTGCAACATGCCCGGCGCTTCGATGGCCGCGTCATGGGAAAGGTCGCGCTGGACCCGTCGCCCTGTCACGCGTTCGATGTCATCAACCGACAGGCCGCCCGGACGTAGCAGTCGCACGGTCCCATCCTCGACCTTGATGATGGTGGATTCCACGCCAACGCGTGCGGGTCCGCCATCCAGGATGACGCGGACCTTCTCGCCCAGATCGTCATCCACGTGCTGAGCCGTGGTCGGGCTGATCTTTCCGGATGTGTTGGCGCTGGGTGCGGCAAGCGGTTTGCCGAACGCCTTGATCAGCTTGCCGGCAAACCCGGCTGGCACGCGCACGCCCACGGTCGAAAGGCCGGCCGTTGCAAGCGGATGGATCGCACTGCCGGATTTCAGCGGCAGAACAAGTGTCAGCGGGCCGGGCCAGTAGGCAAGCGCCAGCTTGCGCGACAACGGGTCGAACTGCGCATATTCCTCCGCCATGTCGAGGTTGGCGGCATGACAGATCAGCGGATTGAAGCGCGGACGCCCCTTCGTTTCGTAAATGGCAGTGATCGCAGCGGGATCGGTGGCGTCGGCGGCCAGGCCATAGACGGTTTCAGTGGGGATCACGACCGCCTCGCCACGCGCGAGCGATGCCACGGCAGCCGAAAGGGCTGCTTCGGGTTCGCGCTCGACGTCGTAGATGGCTGCCATCGCTGCTCGTATCCGCTGCAAGAAGAAACGCCGCGCGCCTGCGCGGGCCTGTGACCTCTATAGCGCGCGTGAAAAGCTTCGCAAACAGATAATGACGGTGACGTCCTGCGTCAGCCGATCGCGCGGATGATCTGGCGCAGTTCCTCGGTTTTGGCGCCGAGCATCAGTACGTTCTTCATGGCCTTTGTTGGGTCATCCGTCCGGAAGAGCAATCCATTGCCACGCACCGCCTTGTTGATGGCAAGCTTCTTCGCATTGCCGTCGGCGGCAGCCTCCATGGCGATGGCGAAATACATACGCCCATGACGCTGGTTGATGTGCTGGAAGAACGTCTCGCCGTCGCCGATGTCGGAGAAGAAATTGGCGATGTAGAAGCCCCAGGTGACATTGTCGAATTCGGCGAACTTGCTGCGCGACGCCGTCACGTGGCAGTAGCCGAGGTGCGGGGCCGATGCGAGCGTGCGATGGAAAACGAGCTTCGGAAACCGGATGTCGCGGTGGAAGTTGTTCAGTCGCTCGTGGGTTTTTTCGCCGGCACGGGTCAGACGCCGACCGGTAACTTCAGCCACTTCGTCGTAGGAAAGATAGCGTTTCTCTTCGCTGGCTTCTTCCCAGCCTTCCTGTCCGCGCGCAATGCGGCCCGTGCGGAGAAATTCCGAGTGCACGGCAACCGGAAGCTTGGTCTTGTTCTTGCTGCCACGCGAGTCAAAATAGCGAAGTTTCGGCATCTCAATCAAAGCCACAGTGAACCGGTCCTAATGTGACAGAGTATGGTTAATGATCCCTTGTATCTGATTCACCCCGCTATGACACGGTCGTGGGGCAATCATCTCTGAACCGGCAATGGGTGGCTCGCGTATCAGCCAAAGGCAGGCCAAATCCGTCGATCGTATAATTACGTTCAACGGGCGATGTGGTTATGGTGCGCACCGGAGCGGAATTTCAGGCGACTGGCAGACGGAGTTTCGCATGGAATTCCGCTCCGACATTTTCATTCAAATCATCATGATCTGGTCGGAACGATGCGTCTGGGCGGTCGCGCGGAAACACTCGACACCGGATCGGAGAGCAAACGGGTGGCCTCAGGATTGTTGACGTTTACGTAAAAATCAATTAACCCTCGGATCAAGCCTGCAGGTTCGTGCCCGTCGGAGGGGAGAATTCTGCCAGGAGGATCCTGTTGCATCGGCAGGCAAGTCGGTTTCGACTTTCTGAAGCCTGGTGCAAAATTCAAAGTGTGATAGCGGCCCGTCTTCATGCATCGAGCGGACGGCGCCCCAGGAGGAGACAGGTCATGTACAAGTCGCCGGTCGAAGAGATCGCTTTTACCCTAAAGCACGTCACGGGATTGCAGGAGGCCATGGAACATGGCCGGCTCGGCGAACTGACCGAGGATCTGCTGGATGCAATTCTGGCCGAGGCGGGTCGTTTTGCCGATGAGGAAGTCGCGCCGCTGGCCGACAACGGCGACAAGCAGGGCGCGCGCATCAAGGATGGCGTCGTCACGACGCCCGACGGTTGGGCTGATCTCTACAAGCGCTGGGCCGAAGGTGGCTGGAATGCGCTGGCGTGCCCGGCAGACTACGGCGGACAGCATCTTCCGCAGTCGCTCTACATGGCCACTCTGGAGCTCTGGAATGCCTGCTCCATGGCTTTCACGCTGGGTCCGGCACTGACGATTGGAGCCATCGAGGCGATCAACGCCCATGGTAGCGATGCGCTGAAGAACAAGTACCTTCCCAAAATGGTATCCGGCGAATGGATGGGTTCGATGAACCTGACCGAGCCGGGTGCTGGCACCGATCTCGGATCGATGAAGACGCGCGCCGAGCGCCGACCCGACGGCACCTATCGCATCTTCGGCCAGAAGATTTACATCACCTATGGTGAGCATGATTTCACCGACAACATCATTCATCTGGTGCTGGCGCGCCTGCCGGATGGCCCAAGGGGCTCCAAGGGCATATCTCTCTTCCTCGTGCCCAAGTTCCTGGTCAATGACGACGGATCGATGGGCGCCCGCAACGACGTGTTCTGCCATTCGATCGAACACAAGCTCGGCATCCACGGCTCGCCGACCTGCACCATGATCTACGGCGATGGCAAGTTCGGTGATGAGCCCGGCGCCATCGGCTGGTTGATCGGCGAGGAGCATAATGGCCTTGCCGCCATGTTCACGATGATGAACAACGAACGCCTCGGCGTTGGCATGCAGGGCGTCGGCGTTGCGGAAGCCGCCACCCAGAAGGCCGTGCAGTATGCCAAGGATCGCTTGCAGGGCCGCGCACCCGGCTGGAAGGGCGAGGGCATGAGCCCGATCATCGAGCATCCGGACGTCGCCCGCACACTGGTGACGATGAAGGCGCTCACCCAGGGCTCGCGCGCCATAACCTACGCCTGCGCCTATGCCATCGACATGGCTTCACTGACCGAGGGCGACGAAAAGCGCCACTGGCAGGAACGGGCCAACCTCCTGACACCGATCGCCAAGTCCTTCCCCACGGATACCGGGCTTGAGGTCGCCTCGCACGGTATTCAGGTCCACGGCGGCATGGGCTTCATCGAGGAAACGGGCGCTGCCCGCTATTTCCGCGATATTCGCATCGCACCGATCTACGAAGGCACCAACGGTGTGCAGGCCGCCGATCTTGTTGGCCGCAAGCTGACCCAGTCGGGTGGCAACCATGTTCGTGGCTTCATCGCCGAACTCAGGGAGATCGCTGCCAACGTCCGGGCGTCCAATCTGCCGGGCTTCGGCAACACCGCCGCCAAGATCGAGGCCTCGCTTGACGATCTCGCAGAGGCTTCCGAATGGCTGCTTTCGGCGCTCGCTGCCGGAAAGGTCGCCGAGGCTTCGGCTGGAGCAACCGCCTATCAGCGGCTCTGGGGTCTGGCATTGAGTGGCTGCTATCTCGCCAAGGGTGGATTGGTCGATGCCGGCGATGGCGAACAGCAGAACCGCATTGCGCTCTGCCGCTTTGCTGCGGAAAACCTGATTGCGGAAACCGCAGCGCTGAAAGATCGCATCATCAATGGTGCAGATGCGCTGGCCGCTGCCCGGGCAATCTTCGCCTGAACCAAAACAGCGCTATCGGGCTGCGGCAAATTGGCCGCGCCCGGAGCCAATCCGACTTGAAATACCCCCTGGAGGACGCCGCATGAGCGAGCACATCGAGATTACACGCCCCGAAGCCTATCCCGGTGTTCTGGCTATCCGCATGAACCGGCCGGACAAGAAGAATGCGATCACGCGCGCCATGTACGAGGCGATGGCGAATGCGCTTCATGAGGCCAACAGCGACGCCTCCGTTCGGTCCGTGGTCATTCTCGGCGTGCCCGGCAGCTTCTCGTCCGGCAATGACCTGCAGGATTTCATGGCCATCGCCATGAACCCGACGCTGGGGCAGGATGTCGGCCGCTTCATTTTCGAACTTGCCCGCTTTTCCAAGGCGCTGGTCTCCGGCGTTGATGGTCTGGCCATCGGTATCGGCACGACGATGAACCTGCATTGCGACATGACCTTTGCGACGGCGCGTTCGTTCTTCCGTACGCCCTTTACGGATCTCGCGCTGGTGCCTGAAGCGGCGTCATCGCTGCTGGGGCCCGGCATCATGGGCCATCAGCGCGCCTTTGCAATGTTTGCAGCAGGAATCGGTTTCTCCGCCGAAGAGGCGAAGGATGCCGGGCTGATCTGGAAGATCGTTTCAGAAGAAGCGCTGGAAGAGGAGGCGTTGAAGGCCGCTGGACATCTCGCCGCCCTGCCGCCGGCTGCCTTGTCCATCTCGCGCCGCCTGATCAAGGGCGAGCGCGACGGTGTCGAAGCGCGCATGCACGATGAATTGCATCACTTCAATAACCAACTCCGTTCGCAGGAAGCCATGCAGGCCTTCCAGGCGTTCATGAGCCGCAAGAAGTAAAACGTCCGGAAAAGAGCGCACTTGACACGTGCACAACCCCGTCCATAGTCATGGCCTGCGCATGTCTTGCAGGCCATTCTGCATGTCTCGTGATGCGCAGAGGGGAGGACACATGAAGTATCGTTTCGCTGCGCTCATGGCGGCAGCTTGTCTTGCGGTTGCGGGGCAGGCGGGAGCTGTCGATTCCAAGAAACACTGGGCCTATGATGGCGCCGAGGGCCCGCAGAACTGGGCAAAGCTATCCAAGGACTTTGCCAAATGCGATGTCGGCGCGGAGCAGTCGCCGATCGATCTTTCACATCCCGTTAATGCACAGCTCGGCAAGCTGGATATCCATTGGAACAAGGCGGGCCAGTGGACCGTGGTCAATACCGGCCACACGATCCAGGCATCCGCTGCCGATGGTGGTTTTATCACGATCGAAGGCAAGCAGTACAAGCTGATCCAGTTCCATTTCCACACGCCATCGGAACATTCGGTTGGTGGCAAGCATAGCGAGATGGAAGTGCATCTGGTCCATCAGGCGGCCGACGGCTCGCTGGCAGTCGTTGCGGTTCTGCTGCAGGGCAAGGGCAAGGCGGGAGCGTTTGACGATGTCATGAAGGCGGCTCCGAAGGCTCAAGGCGCCGGAAACGTGACGTCTCTCAACCCGCTGGGACTGCTGCCGGCGACCGCGCATTATTTCCGCTATGAAGGGTCGCTGACCACGCCGCCCTGTTCGGAGACGGTGGTCTGGACCGTGCTGAAGCAGCCGCTCGCCGTCAGCGATCAGGCAATTGCCGCGTTCAAGTCGCTCTATCCGATGGATGCCCGGCCTGTGCAGGCAACGCATCGCCGGTATGTTCTGGCTCAGTAAGGCAGCCTCGCCTTACCCGAAGATAAAGCGCTCCGCGAAGAAAAACGCGGCGCGCAACATGCCGTAGACCACCCCACCGGCAATCACCATTGCCACGACAAAGCTGACAAACCCGCCCATGATCCAGAGGCCGTCACGGCCAAGGATCCCCAGGCTGAATATGCAGATCGACAGCGCTGGCAGCATGTTGCCGAGCGGCACGGGCATCAGCAGCACGATCGACAGGATGAGGCAGAGAAGGCCGACGATATATTCGAACGGCGGCTCTGTCAGCGCGGGCAGGCGTACCTTCAGGAGCCTCTCGGCCCAGGCAAGCCAGGGATGGGCCTTGTCGATGATCTTCACGAAATCACCGCGCGACATGGACCTGTCCGCAATAACGCGTGGCAGCCATGGCTTGAGCCCAAAGGCGAGCTGCGCGGAAAGAAACACCAGCGGAATGCCGAGAATGGCCGACGTTCCCGGTGGTGTCGGGATGACGTTTGGCAGTGCAAAGACCAGCAGCAGTGCGCCGATCGCGCGGTCTCCCAGCGTTTCCAGAAGGAGCCGGATGGAGATACGATCATGGATCTTGTTGTCGGCAATCTGCCGCAGCATCCGCGAGGTGCGCATCCGCTTCTTTGGTTTGACGGATTGCTGCTCGTTTGCTGCCTGTTGGTCTGTCATGCCGCCACAATTACCTTCAACGCGTTCGTCACTTTCGAGGCCGTTCAAGCCCCACCACGACCTCCACATGGGGTGACCAGAGAAACTGGTCAATGGGGGTCACGGATGTCACACGATAGCCGCCAGCCGTCAGGATCGCCAGATCGCGCGCCAAGGTGAGAGGATTGCAGCTTACAGCGGCAATTTTACGAACTGTTGAACGTGCGAGTTCTTTTGCCTGGGCTTCGGCGCCTGCGCGCGGCGGATCGAAGACGACCGCATCGATATATTTCAGCTCCTGCGCCATCATCGGGCGGCGGAAAAGATCGCGCCTCTCCGTCGTCACGGGCTTGAGACCCTGCCGGTTGCGCGCCGCATGCTCAAGCGCGGCGACCGATCGCTGGTCGCCCTCGACAGCATGGACCTTGGCGATCTCCGCCAGCCTCAGCGCAAACGTTCCGGAGCCGCTGAAGAGGTCGGCCACGGCTTTCACCTTGCCAACGATCTGCAGGACGAGTGCGGTCATAGCCTCTTCGGCCTCAAGCGTGGCCTGCGTAAATCCGCCCGCCGGTGGGCTGACGTCGGTCGTGCCGAAGCGGATGAGCGGCTTGCGCGGCTCGACGAGGATTTCGCCTTCCAGGCTGACGCGGGCAATGCTGCGCAGCTTCAGGATCACCTCGACAGCGGCCCGGCGGCGATCGTCCGCAAGCTTCGGCAGGCCATCGACCGCTACATCGAGGCCTGACAGCGTTTCAAGTACGCCGATGCGGAACGGCTCGGCATTGGGTGCCAGCGCGCGGCCGATCTGCTTGACGTCGCCCAGATGCGCCATGATGGAGGGTCGCATGACGGGACATTCATTGATCGAAACGATGTGATGGCTGGCAGCCTGGTTGAAGCCCAGCAGCAATTCCTTCTCGGTGTTGCGCGCCGCCAGAACCACGCGACGCCTCTGGCCGGGAGCCGCCTCAACCAGCGCGCCGACCTCGATGTCGATCCCTTTCGACTTCAAGGCGTTGACGACGAGGCCGCGCTTGAAGGTCCGGTATTCCTCTGCGCCGACATGCTGCAGCGAACAGCCGCCGCAGGCTCCGTTGACGCCATCGGGGCCGAAATGCCGGCAACTCGGGTTTGCCCGTGCGGGCGACGGTTCGGTGATCGCCATGATCGTCCCGTGGCCCTTTTCGACGGCCGCATTGATCGTGTCGCCCGGATGCGTGAAGGGCACGTAGACCGGTCCGTTTGCCGTATCGGCAATACCGTCGCCTTCTGCGCCAAGACGCGTGATTTTCAGATTGAGAGCGCTCAAAGCTTGATCCCCGCGAGCAGATATTCCTTGTTGCCGTCGCCACCTTCAATGGGGGACGGAATGAAGCCCTTCGCCTGCCAGCCGGGCTGTGTGTTGAGCCACTGCGCAAGCTCATGGGGAATTTCCTCCCCGCGCGCCGGGTCTTTCAGAATGCCGCGCTTGCCAACGGCCTCTCGTCCAGCCTCGAACTGCGGCTTGACCAGCAACACGCAGAAAGCGCCGCTTGCGGCCAGCGCCAGGGCAGGCGGCAAGGCGAGCTTCAGCGAAATGAACGAGACATCCGAAACAACGAACCCGATGTCGCTTCTGCTAAGGTCGGCGGCGGTCAGTTCCCGCGCATTCAACCCTTCGACACTTGTGACAAGCGGGTGCGCTGCAATCGGCAGGGCAAGCTGGCCGTGGCCCACGTCGATAGCATCGACATGGGCGGCGCCGCGCTCCAGCAGAACCTGCGTGAAGCCGCCCGTTGATGCGCCGATGTCGAGACAGTTGCGTCCCGCTGGCGAAAAGCCGAAATGATCGAGCCCCGCAATCAGCTTCAACGCCGCGCGCGAGACATAGACCTGCGCCGGATCGTCGATGCTGATCGCGACATCCAGGCCGACAACATGCCCGGGCTTTGTCACCGCCTTGCCGTCGACGCAGACAGCCCCGCGCGAAATGGCGTCGCGTGCCCGCGAACGTGTTGGAAAATGCCCGAGTTGAACGAGCACCTGATCAAGTCTTTGCTGGGTTGAATCTGTCATGAAAATCTCTTGGCCTGCGCTGCCGATGGAGGCAAGGAAAATCGTCGCTGCGGCAACGATCGCCACCTTTTGAGTGGTTCAACATCCGTTCATGGTCCGGCGCAGGGCTGTAACGGAAACTCCACAACTAAAGTATAAATATAATATAGATAGTGTATATGTCGATCATGAATAAATTGACAAACGTCAAAATCTCTGTTTATTCCGAATTAATGATATAGAAATAGAATTTTCCTGCTTTGCATTGTGCGTAATTGGCTTCAATGCGTCTCGGGGTCTTTTCATGCTTTCCAGAATTCGTGCGTTGCCGCTGACTGTCCAGGTTTTGCTGAGTGTATCGGTTGTCCTCATGGCGGGGGAGGCGTTCAAGGTTACCTCCGATATCAACAAGGACTGGAGGCGTGTCACGACGGACGGTGAATTGCGCGGCAATGCTGCGCTCGACATGCTCGAGGCCGTTCACGTTCAGGCAATGCTCAATCGCGGTCAGATCCAGGACGGTGACCCTGCCGTCGAAACGCTCAATGGCACCATGGCGCAATTCTCAAAATCCAATGCCGGGATCGGCATCTGGATCGTCATGGGCGACAAGGTGTTGAAGTTTCAGAAGGAGCAGGGTGGCCACACCTTGCCCATGCGTGACGGGATAGATGGCGACACCTTGTCCAAGGGTGTTCGCGAAGCTGTCGTCGAAGGCCAGAAACTTCGTCTTTCGCGGCCGGTCATTCTGGGTCAGGGCACGGCCGCCGATGAACGGTGCGCCACCTGCCACACAGGCATGATGAACATCCAACCGGGTGAAGCGATTGGCGTCTATAGCGCCGCCGTGGATCTCGGCCCGGATATCGCCGCCTGGAAGGACCGGTTGATGGGGCGCGTCATGGCAGGCGCCGCTACGCTCGCCCTGACCCTTCTTCTGATTTTCGGCATGCTGCGTCTGACAACGCTGAAGCCCCTGCGCCGGCTTGCGCATCTGACGAGCCGGCTGGCGGCCGGAGATACGGATGTCACGACCGGCATGTCCCGCCGCAACGACGAGATAGGCGCTCTGGCCAAGGCGCTGGATGTCTTCCGCGACGCTGCCATCGCCAACCGTCGCCTCGAAGGCGAAGCCGAGGAGCATCGCCGCACGGCCGAGCGTGATCGTGTGATGGCGCAGGAGCGCGCCGAAGCCGATGCCGCCGAAAGACTTCGTGTGGCGACCTCGGGTCTCGCCTTTGGCTTGAAACGGCTGGCAGCGGGGGATCTCTCCTTCAGCATTGACGAGACCTTTGCCCCCGAATTCGAGGAGTTGCGCAAGGACTTCAACGCCTCGGTCGCACAGCTGGGTGATACGCTCTGCGCCATTCGCGATGCCGCGGGCACGATCGACAAGGGCAGCAGCGACATCGCAAGCGGCGTCGGCGAATTGTCCGATCGCACCGAGCATCAGGCCAAGTCACTCGATGAAACCGCGATTGCGTTGTCCCAGATCACGTCCCACGTCGCAGCCTCGGCCAACCGGGTCGCCGAAGCGCGCAACGTCGCGGCGATGGCGAACGAAAGTGCGGAGAAATCCGGAACGGTCGTCGCCAATGCAGAAGCTGCGATGGGCCGGATTGAAGGCACGTCATCGCGCATTGCAAACATTCTCGGCGTGATTGACGAAATCGCCTTCCAGACCAACCTGCTCGCCCTGAACGCGGGCGTCGAGGCAGCCCGTGCGGGCGACGCAGGTAAGGGTTTCGCCGTGGTTGCACAGGAAGTCCGTGCCCTTGCGGGGCGTTCGGCAGAAGCGGCGCGTGAGATCAAGCAGCTGATCGAAGAGTCCTCGCGTGAGGTCGCCGGTGGCGTCGCCCACGTTCGCGAGACCGGGGTGGCGCTGAAATCCATCAGCGACTTCATCGTGTCCATCAATTCGCTGATGGACGCCATCACCGCCGCAAGCCAGGAACAGACATCAGGCCTCGATGCGGTCAACCATGCGCTCGACATGCTCGATCAGGTGACGCAGCATAATGTCTCGATGGTTGAGCGCACGGATGCGGCAACTGCAGGCCTGGCAAACGAGGCCTCGCACCTTCGCGACATGGTGGCCCGCTTCAAGCTTGCCACCCGCGAGGCTTCCGCTTCGCGGCGCAATGCCGCCTGATCGAATAGAATGCATCTTTGCGCCGTTACACCTGACACAACAATTGCGAGGGTGTGGCGATGTGGCGGGCAATGGCAATCTGCGGTGCAATCGCGACGGGCGCATCGCCCGCCGCAGCGGATCAGATCCTCAACGAGTTGAAGACGGGTGGGGTGGAGTTCATCCTGCCCGATCAGGTCGAGATCGCCGAGGAGAAGGTCTTCATCTCGCCTGACATCACGCGCATCGAATATCGACTGCACAATCCGTCGGCCAAATCCTTCGACACCTACTCATCGTTTCCGATGCCGGATATCGCGGGCAGTCTCGACGGTATCCTGAATTTTGATCCGGCCGCTGGTGCAAATTTTCTGGGCCTCGAGATCACCCAGGATGCTGCGAAGCCTGAGCTGACGCTGCAGCAGCGCGCGAGCATCAACGGTGTCGATCTGACGGCAGAGCTCAACGCGGCGCATATTCCGCTTGTTCCGCAGGCAGCACTCGATGATGAGCTGCAGAAATCGCTTTCCGCCGCCACGATCGCCGTGCTTGAGGCCCATGGCCTTATCACGCTGCAGGAAAGGCAGGACGAACCGGATAACACGGCCCCGGTCATCGTGCCGCGCTGGACCCTCAGCCAGACCTATTCGTGGAAGACGGTCATCCCCGCCAAGGGCGATGTGATCATCAAGGCAAGCTACAAGACCAACCTCGGCGGCGCGGTCAACGTGACCTTCCTGGATGAACAGGGGGCGGCGAAAGGCGACGCGTTCGATAACTACCGCGCCAGCTATTGCGTCGATGCCAATGTCATCAAGGCAGCGCGCGACAGTTTCGCCCATGAGAAGGCCAACAAGGGACCGCTCTACGAGGAGCGCTGGGCAACCCACGTGATGACCGCATTCGGGGACGATACCGTGCCGATTGGCAAGTTCACGCTCACGATCGACAAGGGCAAGACGGACAACATTGTGAGCTTTTGCGGCGATGGCGTGAAGAAGATCTCCGCGACTTCATTCGAGATGACGAAAACCGACTACACGCCCGAAAGGGATATCGAGGTCCTCTTCCTCCAGCCATCAGGCTTTCCGAAATAGGGGGTGCTGAAGGTTGCGAAACGGCCGGGCAGGTGATTATCTGCGCGCATCCGTCTGATTTGGCGGCAAGGGGGATTTATGAAAGTATTCAAGGATATTGCGATTGCGTCGGCCTGTATGGTCGCTTCGGCCGGTATTGCGCACGCCAACGACTCCACGGCGGAAATGAAGACCAGCGGCCTGCAGTTCGCGCAGACCGATGACATCACCATGGCGGATGAGAAGCTTTATATCTCGCCTGAGAAGGTCCAGGTCGATTACGTGTTCCACAACAATGCCGCCAAGGATGTCGAGGCGCTCGTGGCTTTCCCGATGCCCGATATCGAGGGTGGCGAAGAGGTAAACGTCGCCGTCGACTACGATGCGGGCGACAATTTTCTCGGCTTCTCGGTCAATCAGGACGGCAAGGATATCAAGCCCGACCTGCAGCAGCAGGTCTTCGTCCATGGGGTTGACCTGACGCAGGAACTGAAGACGCTGAACGTCCCGCTCATCCCGAATTCCAAGGCGGCGGACGAGGCTCTGACAAAGCTGCCGCCGGATGCATTGGCGAGGCTCAAGACGCTGGGCCTCGTACGTATGGACCAGTGGGATGATGGCCAGGGCATGAAGGATCATGCAATCGCCCTCTGGACGCTGAAATCGGTCTACTGGTGGAAGACCGTCTATCCGGCGGGCAAGGACATCACGGTCAGGCATACATACAAGACCAGCGTCGGTGGTACGGTCGATATCACCTATCTCGACGAAAACGGTCAGCCCAAGGGCGAGCAGTGGGATGATTATGTGAAGCGCTATTGCCTGGACGACAACATGGTCAAGGTGGCGCAGAAGAACCGTCAGGCCGAGAAAGCTGGCGGCGGTCCGCTCTATGTCGAAAACTGGATTTCCTACATCCTCATGACCGGCAACAACTGGGCCGGCCCAATCGGCAATTTCACCCTGACGGTCGACAAGGGCGATCCGAAGAACATCGTCAGCTTCTGCGGCAATGGTGTGAAGAAGACTGGCCCCACGACGTTCGAGATGTCAGCCAAGGATTTCTATCCCGAGCATGACCTGAACATTCTTCTGCTGAAGCCCGTGGATACGACCCAGCAGTGAGATTTTGTTCAGCTCCAATCAGGCTCACGCCCGCTGAGTGGCGTGAGCAGAAGTGCCAAGCGCCTCGAACACCGTCTTGACGATGCCGGCCCGGTCGAGACCGGCCTTGGCATACATAGCCTCAGGCTTGGCCTGTTCCATCCAGACATCCGGCAGCACCATCGGGCGCACCTTGAGGCGGCCGTCGATCAGCCCTTCGCTTGCCAGGAAATGCAACGCGTGGCTTGCAAAGCCACCAATCGAACCCTCTTCGATCGTGACAAGCACTTCATGCTCGCGGGCAAGCCGGCGGATCAGGTCTTCATCGAGCGGCTTGGCGAAGCGGGCGTCGGCGACAGTCGTTGACAGCCCTGCTGCATCAAGGTCTTCTGCAGCCAGCAGACACTCTGCCAGACGCGTGCCGAAGGAGAGGAGGGCGACCTTGGTGCCTTCCTTGACGACGCGACCCTTGCCGATGGCGAGGATTTCGCCGCGCTCCGGCATGTCGACGCCAACGCCTTCGCCGCGCGGATAGCGGAACGAGATCGGCCCGTCATCATAGGCGGCGGCAGTGCGCACCATGTGCTTCAGTTCCGCCTCGTCGCTTGCTGCCATCACCACAAAGCCCGGCAGCATGGCGAGATAGCCGGTGTCGAAGGAGCCCGCATGCGTGGGACCGTCAGCGCCAACGAACCCGGCGCGGTCGATCGGGAAGCGCACCGGCAGCTTCTGGATTGCCACATCGTGGATCACCTGGTCGTAGGCGCGCTGCAGGAAAGTCGAATAGAGTGCGGCGAAGGGCTTCATGCCTTCGCTGGCAAGACCTGCCGCAAAGGTCACGGCGTGCTGCTCGGCGATGCCGACATCAAACGTGCGGTCCGGATAGGCGGTGGCAAACTTGTCGACACCGGTGCCAGCCGGCATGGCGGCCGTGATGGCAACGATGCGGTTGTCGAGCGCGCCTTCCTGCACCAGCGTTTCGCCGAAGACGGCGGTGTAGCTTGGCGCGTTCGGCTTCACCTTGGCCTGTGCGCCGGTGATGACATCGAATTTGTTGACGCCGTGATATTTGTCGGCGGCAGCTTCGGCCGGCGCATAGCCCTTGCCCTTTTGCGTAACCACATGGATCAGCACCGGGCCCTTGGCGTTGTCGCGCACGTTGCGCAGCACCGGCAGCAGATGATCGAAGGAATGTCCGTCAATCGGGCCGATGTGATAGAACCCCAGCTCCTCGAACATGGTGCCGCCGGTCACATAGCCGCGCGCATGTTCCACCGCGCGGGTGATGGCGCGGTCAACAGTCTTGCCGAGATAGGCCGTCAGCTTCTTGCCGAATTCGCGAACACCCATATAGGTGCGGCCCGATGCGAGGCGCGCCAGATAGGCGCTCATCGCCCCCGTCGGCGGGGCAATCGACATATCGTTGTCGTTGAGGATGACGATAAGGCGCGCGTCGAGCGCGCCGGCATTGTTGAGCGCTTCAAAAGCCATGCCGGCCGACATTGCGCCGTCGCCGATCACAGCAATCACGCGGCGGTCGCTCGCCTGCAGGTCTGCTGCAACGGCCATCCCGAGGCCCGCAGAGATCGACGTGGACGAATGCCCCGCGCCGAACGGGTCAAAGGGGCTTTCATCGCGCTTGGTAAAGCCGGAAAGGCCACCTTCCTGGCGAAGGGTGCGGATGCGTTCCCGGCGACCGGTCAGAATCTTGTGCGGATAGCACTGATGGCCGACATCGAAGATCAGCCGGTCGTCAGGCGTATCGAAAATCTTGTGAATGGCAATCGTGAGTTCCACCACGCCGAGGCCGGCGCCAAGATGCCCGCCTGTTTTCGAGACGGCGTCGATCATCTCAGCCCGCACTTCCGCCGCCAGCGTCGGCAGGTCCTTGTCGTCAATCTTCTTCAGATCGGCCGGAACATGGACCGTGTCGAGAAGCGGAGTTACGGGAACACTATTCACTTGGGTTTTGCCTCATTGTCGCGCCAGCCACCGGGTCCCCGGAAGGCGCTTAAGCCATATAGTGCAATTCATCACAGGTTTTAAAGTATGCTTTTCCCGTCGTTTGGGCGCAAACAGGGACTTTTTTGGGATTATCCCTCGGGAAGTGGCACAAATTCTTCCTCGTCGCCCGGAACGATGTCGAAACGGCCGCGTTTCCAGTCCTCCTTGGCCTGCTCGATACGCTCCTTGGAAGACGACACAAAGTTCCACCAGATGTAGCGCTTTGAGTTGAGCGCATCGCCGCCGAAGAACATCAGGTGCGTGCCTGCCGATCCTGCGGTGAAGGTAATCGCGTCACGCGGATTGAGCACAAGCAACTGGTCGGAGGCAAACGTCGTGCCAGCGACCTCGACGGTTCCCTCCAGAACATAGACGGCGCGCTCTTCCCATCGGGCGGGCAGATTGAAGCGTGCGCCAGGCTCCAGGCGGATATCGAGATAGAGCGTGCCGGTCGGCACGGCGACGGGCGATTTCATGGTCTCGAAATCGCCGATGACGACCTTTCCACTGACGCCTTCAGCTGAAAATTCGGGCATGAAGGCGGCCTCGGTATGGGCAAAGCCAGGTGCGCTTTCCTCCAGCTGGTCGGGAAGGGCAAGCCACGTCTGCAGGCCCGAAATCGAGCGTTCATGTCCGCGCAGGTTCTGTGGCGTGCGCTCGGAATGCACGATTCCACGCCCGGCGGTCATCAGGTTGATGTCACCGGGGCGGATGACCATGTCGCTGCCGAGGCTATCCTTGTGGGCGATCTCGCCATCGAAGAGATAGGTGACCGTCGACAGGCCGATATGCGGGTGAGGGCGCACGTCCATCGCGTCCCCAGCCCTGAAGACGGCAGGCCCCATGCGATCGAAGAAGATGAACGGGCCAACCAGTCGACGCTTGGCGGTTGGCAGTGCGCGCCGCACCTCAAAGCCGCCGATATCGCTGGTGCGCGGAATGATCAGCATCTCGACAGCGTCGCAGGAGCGCGCATCGCCCGGTTCAGGATCCTGGCCTGGGAAAAAGGACATGAGTCGAACTCCTTTCGATGGGTCGTTGCGGACAGCTTATCCCACATCGGTCGTCATTCAATGTGCATCCTTGGTTGACGCTGCGCACACAGTGTTCATCGCACCGTAATCGAATTTGACGTTTCGCTAAAAAATTGGAGGTGCCTGCCAGCCAATCCCTTGCGCGTCAGCGTCCGAAAGATATATATACTGCCTTATTATAAGTTAGCTTATCTATTTCCGAGGCTTCCGTTGGACAACAATCCCACGCTGGGTTTTCTGATCCACGACGTTGCGCGTCTGCTGCGCAAGCGTTTCGAGCAGAATGCAAGGCATATCGGTCTGACGCGCACCCAATGGCAGACGCTGGCATACCTCTCGCGCAACGAGGGCGTGAACCAGAAAGCTCTGGCCGAGATGCTCGAGATCGAGCCGATTACATTGAAGCGGGTGATCGACAACCTTGAAAACAGGGGTTTTGTCGAACGCCGTGCAGATCAGAATGACCGGCGCGTGTGGCTTCTGTTCATGACGTCACAGTCGCACAGCTTTCTGGATGAGATGCGCTCGCTGGGCGAGCAGACCCGCAGCGAAGCGCTGGCGGGCATAGACGAGAATGAGCGGACCCGGCTCGCCCGGATCCTCGAAACGATGAAATTGAACCTGATCGAAGGCTGCCGTCCGTCGGCAGGAAATGGAAATCGAAATGTCTGAACCCACCCCCATCCGCGCCGTGGCCGAAACCGAAAATGCACCTTCAGCCAAGGCTGGAAATGCACCGCAAAAGCCCGTTCAACCCTCGCCGCCCGTCAAGGCCAGCCGCAAATCGCGCATTCGCCGTCTGCTGTTTGCGGCGCTACCGATCGTTCTGATCGCCGGCGGTTATGTTTACGTGACCGGCGGGCAGGTGATGTCGACGGACAACGCCTATGTGCAAGCCAACATCGCCGGGGTTTCGACCGATGTCGCGGGCACGGTTCAATCCATCAGCGTGCACGAAAACGAAATCGTGAAGGCGGGGCAAGTTCTCTATACGCTGAATACGGATAGCTTCCGAATCGCGCTTGACGCGGCCAAGGCGAAGCTCGCTGCGGCCCATGATGACATCTTGACGCTTCAGGCAACCTATCGGCAAGCCGTTGCCGGTGTCACGCAGGCGCAAGCTGACTTGCCCTATTTTCAGGATGCCTTCGAGCGCCAGAAGAAACTTGTTTCGCTGAACACCGCCACCCAGGCTGCCTTTGATCAGGCCCAGCATGATCTGCTGGCTGCGCAGCAGAAGGTCGACGTCGCCAAGACGCAAGCCGATTCAGCCCTCGCCAAGCTTGGCGGCAATGCCGATCTTCCCATTGAAAAATATCCGGAATACCGGCAGGCCAAGGCCGCCGTGGATGATGCGCAGCGTCAGCTGGATCACACCGTGGTCCATGCGCCCTTCGACGGCATCGTGACCAATGTGAATGCTGTCCAGGTCGGTTCCTACCTGCAGGCCGCACAGGCAGCCTTCTCGCTCGTCTCCGCCGAGGACATGTGGATCGAGGCCAATCCGAAGGAAACGGAGCTCACCTACGTGAAGCCCGGCCAGCACGTCACCATCACGGTTGATGCCTACCCGGGCGTCGAGTGGAAGGGCAAGGTTGCCAGTGTCAGCCCTGCTTCGGAATCGAGCTTCTCGCTGCTTCCGGCGCAGAACACCTCCGGTAACTGGGTCAAGGTCGTCCAGCGTATCCCGATGCGCGTCAGCGTCGAAGATGCGGATGTCGCCAGCAAGCCGCCACTCCGCGCCGGCATGAGCACGGTCGTCTCGGTCGATACGGGCCACGCGCGCGGTCTGCCCGACTTCGTAGCCAAGCTGATGGGCCAGCAGACGGCCTATGCGCACGAGTAACGCCGATGAGTAACGCAGCGGCAGCGCCATTCACGCCAGTGGCCAACCGGGGAATGATCGCGGCCTGCGTCATCCTGGCCGTTATCATGCAGGCGCTCGACACGACGATCGCCAACGTCGCGCTGCCCTATATCCAGGGCAGTGTCGCGGCCAGCGCCGACCAGATCAACTGGGTGCTGACATCCTATATCGTGGCTGCCGCCATCATGACGCCGCCGTCGGGCTTTCTCTCGCAGAAGTTCGGCCGCAAGCGCATGCTTTCCATCGCCATCATCGGCTTCGTTTTCGCGTCCGTCCTTTGCGGCCTGGCGCAATCGATCACCCAGATTGTCGGCTTCCGGCTTCTGCAAGGGCTGTTTGGCGCCGCTCTCGTCCCGCTTTCCCAGAGCATTCTCCTCGACATCTACAGTGCCGAGGAGAGGGGTTCGGCCATGGCGATGTTTGGTGTATCCGTCATGGTCGGCCCCATCCTGGGGCCCGTCATCGGCGGCTGGCTGACGGAGAACATCAGCTGGCGGTGGGTCTTCTACATCAATGTACCGATCGGCATCCTCGCCTTCTTCGGCATCGGGATCTTCGTGAAGGAGACCGAGATCAATGCCCGCGCCAAGCTCGACTGGTTCGGCTTCGGCATGCTCAGCATCGGCATTGGCGCACTCCAGCTCATGCTTGACCGTGGTTCGCAGCTCGACTGGTTTTCGTCCGGCGAGATCCTCCTGGAAACCATCGTCAGTGTCAGTGCGTTCTATCTGCTCGTCGTGCACACGCTGACCGCCGAGGAAAGCTTCGTCAATCCAAGGCTTTTCCTGGACCGCAATTTCGCGGTCAGCATGCTGTTCATCTTCGTTGTCGGGGTCGTGCTTCTGGCGTCGCTGGCGCTGCTGACGCCCTACCTGCAGACGCTGATGGGCTATCCGGTCATCACGGCCGGGCTTGTCATGGGGCCGCGCGGCATCGGAACGATGGTCTGCATGTTCGTGATCGGCCGCATCATCAGCAAGGTCGACGTTCGGCTTCTCCTGTTTGCGGGCTTCGCAGTGACGGCCTTTGCCATGTACGAAATGATCGGCTGGACGCCCGATATCTCGCAATGGACGATCATCTGGGTCGGCTTCATCCAGGGGGCAGGGCTTGGCCTGCTCTTTGTGCCGCTGACGACGATCGCCTTTGCCACATTGCCCGCCCAGATGCGCGGGGACGGCACCGGCCTCTACAATCTGTCACGCAATATCGGTTCGAGCGTCGGCATTGCCGTCGTGTCTGCGCTGCTGGTGTCAAACGGGCAGGTCAATCATGCCGAGATCGGATCGCATGTCACCGACTTCAATCCGGTCATCAACTCTACCGCCGGGGCGGCTTTGAACCCGCATACAGCCTCTGGGCTTTCGGCAATCAACGGTATGGTCGACCTGCAATCGACCATCATTGCCTATATGGATGACTTCAAGCTTCTGATGCTCATGTCCATCGTCGTCATGCCGCTGCTGCTCCTGCTTCGCGCACCGCGCAAGGCCGAACCATCGTCAGCGGATCAGGAAGAGGCCATCGACCTGGTCATGGAATAGCGGTGCCGGACAAGGGTCCGGCACGGGTTGCAACATTATTGCGGGTCGAGCGGTTCGACGCCCTGCGGCTTGCCGGCACGGTCAAGACGGATCTTCTCGATGCGGCTTTCGGCGGCAGACAGAAGCGTCTCGCAATGCTTCTTCAGCGCTTCGCCGCGCTCGTAGATCGCAATCGACTGGTCGAGAGCCACATCGCCGCGTTCAAGGCGGGAGACGATGTTTTCGAGTTCCGCCACCGCCTGCTCGAAGGAGAGGCCCTTGATGTCGGCCGGTTTTGCGTTGTCGGTCATGGTCAACCCCTCATGAGTCTGTAGATGTGGGAGCCTGCCGACTCGGCAAGCCCCTGAAGGTCATAGCCGCCTTCCAGGATGCTGACGAGCCGGTTATTGGCAAAACGCCCCGCCATATCCAGAAGTTTTCCGGTGGCCCAGTCAAAATCATTGGCGACGAGATTGATCTGCGCCAGCGGATCGCGGTGATGCGCGTCAAACCCGGCGGATATGATAATCATATCCGGCGCGAAGTTATGGATCGCCGGGAGCACGCGGCTGTTGAAAGCCTCCCGGAAATGGTCGGACCCAGCGTTGGGCGACAGCGGCGCATTGACGATATTGCCGACGCCCGTCTCATCCTTGCGGCCGGTGCCGGGATAGAGCGGCATCTGGTGCGTGGAGCAGTAAAGCACGCTGGCGTCCGTCTCGAAGATATCCTGCGTGCCGTTGCCGTGATGCACATCCCAGTCGATGATGGCGATGCGTTCAAGACCGTGCCTTTTCTGCGCGTGGCGCGCGGCAATCGCAGCGTTGTTGAAGAAGCAGAAGCCCATCGCCTTGTCGCGCTCGGCGTGATGACCGGGCGGGCGGGACGCCACGAAGGCGTTGTCATGGCTGCCACCGATCACGTCATCGACCGCAGCCATCGCGCCGCCGATGCCAAGAAACGCCGCCTGCAGGCTCTTCACGCTCGCATAGGTGTCGGACTCAAGCTGGTTGATCTCGTCCTCTTCCTCCGGCATGGCGCGCATGACGGCGAAGAGATGCTCTTCCGGATGCGCCAGCAGTACGGCGTCTTCATTCGCCTGCGGGGCTTGCCTGCGGTCGAGATCGGAAAAATTGGGGTGGCTCAATGCCTCGTTGAGCGCCCTGAGCCGGTCTGGCCGCTCGGGATGGCCCGGCGGAACCTGATGCTCCAGAAAGACGGAATGTTCGTAAAGCCGTGTGGCCATGGCATGGAACCTGCCTGCTTTGGAGTTGCTGGTCGATGGGTACTCAATATTTGTGACGGGAATTGGAACGGGGCGTCAAAGACCCCTCCCCGCAAGGGGGAGGGACAAAGCGCCGCCGCGAATCATCTCCCCCTGTTTGGGGGAGATGGCCGGCAGGCCCGAGAGGGTCTTTTCAAGCCCGCGAATGCAGCATCGGGTAGCCGGCAAGCACCGCGCGTGCAGCAAGCGTTGCAATCACGGCCTTGACGAGGTCGCCCGGAATGAAGGCGAGGTTGCCGTAAAGAGCGGCGCCGAACGGCGTGCCGGTGACGGCGCAGAGCCACGGAATGCCGATGCCATAGACGACGCCGATGCCGCCGATTACGCTGGCGAGGAAGAAGCCGATATACTGGCGCGCTTCGGGCTGACCTTCACGAACCATGCGTTCTGCAACGAGACCAGCGACATAGGTGCCGGGAATCCAGCCAAAGATGTAGCCGGCCGTCGGGCCCATCAGCACGCTGAGGCCGCCATGGCCACCGGCAAGAACGGGCAGGCCGGCCGCGACAAGCACCACGAACAGCGCATAGGCCAGCGCACCGCGCTTGGCGCCGATGATGCAACCGGCGAGCATGACGCCCATCGACTGGGCCGTGATCGGCACGGGGATGAAGGCAAGCGTAATCGGCGGCAGCAAGCCGAGCATGACGACGATGGCCGCGAAGAGCGCGATCAGCACAAGATCCTTGGTGGTCATCTTTGGGGGTCTCCTTTGGAATTCATTTCCTGGATGGAACGGCGAAATTCATAAGCCGCGAATGCCGCGTGCGTCGATGGCTTCGGCAATGGAATCGGCGTCTTTCAACACCAGAATGATCATCGGTCCGATTGCCCTTGCGGGCCGAAAGGGAATGCCGCGCGCCACATGCGCGTCTTTCAGGCCCTCGTAGTGGGCGAATATATCAGGCACGAAGCGCAGCACCAGCCCCAGCGCCAGGCTGATATCGGACGCGCGCACCAGACCCCGCCGGTCGAGTGGCCCGAGCAGCCATTCGATGAGCGCCATGAACTCCGCAATGCGGGTGGTGGCGGTAATCGCGGCAGCCAGAAGCACTATGGCGATGATGCGCAGCAGCTGCATGGCCGCGATACCGAAGCCCAGCACCCACCAGTTGACCAGCGCCAGAATGCCGATCGTGAACAGCACCGGCTTCAGCCGGGCATAGGCCTCGCGAAGGTCGAGGCCGACGCGCAAATAGATCGTGCCTGCCAGCACGGTCGCACTGGCCAGTATGATTGTCGAATGCGTGAAATAGAGCGCGATGCCGCAGAGCGCCAGGGCGGCCATCTTGGCCCCGGCCGAGGCCCGGTGCAGAAAGGTATGGCCATCCACATAGAGGCTCTTCAGCACGCTGCGATCTCCCGGTAATGCGCAATCGCTGGCCCCGGCGCGCCGTCGAACGCGATGCGGCCTTCATGAAAGACCAGAACCCTGTCGAAACCCTCGATCAGCGGAAGGTCGTGGCTGATGACGATGGCGGATTCCGGCAGGCTTTCGATGGCGGCAAGAACCCGCGCGCGGTTCCTCAGATCCAGCTGGTTCACAGGCTCGTCGAAGATGAGGATCTCCGGCCCGGTGGCGACGACGCTCGCAATCGCGGCAAGCTGCACTTCCCCGCCCGAAAGCTCGTGCACGCGCCGGGGCCCAAGCGCCGAAATGCCAAGCCGCGCAAGCGCCGCCTCCGTGCGGCTTGCCACCTCGGCGGGCGAAAACCCGTGTGCCTTGAGGCCAAAGGCGATATCCTCGCTGACGATGGGCATGATCAGCTGCTGCTGCGGATTCTGGAAGATGAAGCCGGCAAGCGTGAGAACCGCTTTCGCTTCGGCAACGGTATCGTGGCCGTTGACTGTGACATGTCCGGTCGATGGCTTGACCAGTCCGTTGATCAGCTTGGCAAACGTCGTCTTGCCCGATCCGTTGAGGCCGATGATCCCGACGCGCCGCTCGCTGATGTCGAGAGAAAACGGATGAAGCGCGACATGCGACTTGAATTTCACCGAACAATCGGAAAAACGGATGTCCAACGCGCTACTGTCCCAAAGATTGACCCCGACGAAGCGTCTATAGCCAAGGATGGATCGTTTGCAAACAGAACCTTCTCTGAAAGCCGGACGCGGGGAGGAGCCCGTGCGCCTGCGCGGGCACCATTTCCTCTGCCTGCTCACCTTCAAGGGCCTGGGCTACACGCCGTTTTTCGTCGAAAACATGCGCGAAGTCGCCGCCCGCATCGATGCCGGGGCGCCGGTCACCCTGCATCCGGGGCCTGATGTCATCTGCAACGCGCTGTCGGCGGAGGATCGAAAGGTCTGCAATCACGATTGCGCAAAGCCGGAGACGCTGGCGCTGGACGAGATGGCCGCAGAGGCGACGTCAGCCATCCTCAAGCAACCGCTCGATAGCCCGTTTGTGCTCGATGCCGGGATGGTGGAGAGCCTGCGCGCCGCCTTCCTTGCCGGTGAGACGCGGGCTGCCTGCGCGCGCTGCCGCTGGCTTGAAATCTGCAACGGCATTGCCGGCGAGGGTTTCGCCGGCACGCTGCTGAAGGGATTTCAGCCTTCAGGCTGAACTGTTCAATATCCTGCTTTTCTCGCAGTCCGGACGCAAAACCGCTGACGCAATTTTGCTGGACGTGCTCAGGCCGTCGCCGGTCCGCCGAGCGCGCGGTCTTTCAGCTCCTGGAACTTGCGCGATGCAGAGGCAAGCTTTGCATCCCATTCCGGCTTCGGCTGCTGGCCTTCGATGGCGCGGAAATAGACGTCCATCAGCGCAGTGATCGCAAAGGGTTCCAGCACGGCGGCCTTGAATGCCCACGCGAACACGATGGCGATCACGATGCCCCAGCCGGAAAGCGCGCCGGGGAACATGTAGGCGATCGCACCCGCAGGCGCGAGGAAGAGGATGAAGACGACAATCGCCAGCACCCAGAGGAAGATGCTGAGCCAGACCGCATTCTTGATCATGGTCTTGCCGTTCTGCGCATAGAGCACGAGGCCCTGGCGCGAGGTTTCCCAGGGGTTCTGGCTGTTGATGCGGATGTTGTAGCCCAGGATGATTTCATCGACATAGGTCAGCGACAGGCGGATGACCGTATCGATGAACTTGGCAATGCCCTGCAGGCCGGGAATGGGCAACAGCCAGGCGACGGTATCGACAATGCCGGTCAGCGCGCGGATCACGCCCTTGATCAGCTGGTCGAGCACGAACAGCACGTTCATCTCGGCAAAGCGCGATTTGACGGTTTCGGTCGCATGTTCAAACTGGCTTTTGCCTTCGGGCATCGGCTTGTTGTCGAGCATTTCGACGATCACGGCGATATGCCCGGCCTTGACGGTGTAGAGAATATATTCGCGCAGCCAGTAGACGACGCCCGACACGATGCCGAAGCCGATAACGCCGCCCCAGATGGAAAAGCCGGAAGGGTCAGAGCCGATATGCCCGATGCCGTAGCCGAGCCCGGCGCCGGCACCCGTCACTACGATATAGGCGATCGTAATGCCGAAATAGACCGCCATGCGGATCAAAATGAACGGCATCGTCCGCGCCATGATGCCAATTGTCTTCCCAATGTCGAAATCCCACATGCGCCCGCCCTCCTGGATGCGGCTGATCATAATCAATTTCCATAGAGACGGGCAGGGGGTGGGTTTTGTTCGGTTGAGTACGTGCGAGCATTAATGAGGCGGATAAAATTGCGCGCCTGCGTGATGTACTCCAGCGATTTGCAACTTAGTGCTCCGAAAAGCGGTCAGACTTTGAGAGGCGATCAAGAGTCGCTTTGAGCAAATTCTGATTGCACTGAAACCGCCTCGGAAATGAGGCGCCGCCGAATAGACACAGAAGCTTGGGGCAATTATACAAAGTGGCTGATCTTGAGGAATTACAATGCCAGGTTTGGACCGAAGAATAATTGCTCAGATTGACCCTGAGGCCGTCACCGCTCATGTGAAGGCCGATATTCGCAGCGATTTTATCCTAGCGCCGCACTATAATGCCATCTTCAACAGGGCGGGCGACGATCTGTGGGATCAATTGAGCCAGCAACTGAGGGCAGGGACTTACCAGCCGGATCTGCCTATCACAATGAGCGTGCCTAAAGAGCGCTTTTTCACAAGGCCCGGGAGTATTCTGCGTCCGGCGGATCGGCTCTTGTATCAAGGCCTTGTTGATCATGTCATTGACAGAATGGAGGAGGGTCTCGACCGGACTAGGTCCTTCAGCCACGTTCCCTCAGACGAGGATGGACAGATGTTCGAGCCCAACCACGCATGTTGGGAGGGTTTCCAGGCTCGGGTTGCAGAGATATGCGACCACAGTGAGTTTATCCTAAAGGCCGACATCTCGAACTATTTCGAGAGACTTCCCCAGCATCATCTCGTGAATCTGATGGCTGCGGCCGGCTGCACCCCGGAGGTAGTTCGGCTCCTTGAAGAAATGATGCTAGCGTTCCGGGAGCGGAACTCGTTCGGGATAATACAGGGCGTCTATCCCTCGGATGCCTTGGGCAACTTTTTCTTGTCGGACTTTGATGCCAGTTGCGAACTCGCGGGAATTTTGTCAGCCCGATACGTTGACGACATTTATATTGTCTTCCAGTCTGAGGCTGAGGCGCGCAAAGGCCTCGCTTACCTGATCGAGACACTACGCAAAGACGGGCTTCACCTAAATGAATATAAGTCCAAGATCATACCCGCGAATGAGGTCATAGAAGAGGAGACAGCAATCGACCGCCTTTTCGATGAGATTCGCGAGGAGATCGAAGACGACGCGACGTACGAACGTGCAAGTCCTTACGGCTTCGAGGTTGAGTGGGAGGATGACGAAGACGATGAGGAGCAACTTGACGACGAGAACGAAGAAGAAGATTTCGACAATGCTGCCGTCGAACGCCTCATAGAAAACATTGGAGACTATCCCAACCAAGAAGATCAGATCGAAAAATTTTGCCTCCCAATCTTGAGATCGGCGCAGTCTGACAGCGCAGTTGAGCACGTACTGGAAAATCTCAAGGACAAGCCTCATCAGACACGGCTCTACTTCTCCTACATCTCGATCTTCGTTCGGACCAACCAGGACGTGGTAGACGCGCTTGAGGAACTGGTGGCAGACGAAACGGTTTCTGACTATCAGCGTATGTTCCTGTTGGCGGCGCTGCTTCGAGCTAGAGTCGTGACACGGGCGACTGTAAATACCGCCCTACAGTGGCTACAGAACCGCACCGTTGCAAAGGAAACGCGGGCAATGGCTGCCATCTTCGGAGCCAAGCATGGTGCGGCGCAACAGAAGCGGACAGTACGCACTTCTTACGAAGATGAACCTTCGGAATACGTCCGGAGCGCAATTCTGTTCTCTGCGAAATATCTTACTGCTCCAGAAAGGAACACATGCAAACGGGCATGGGGCGGGCACAACGCGATCAACACGTTGATTGCACAAACTATTTGATAGTCAACTTGTTTGATCATTGAGCATAAGCGACGGCTTGCCGTGAACCCCCTGCGATTCCAAAGCAAGCGGACGCATTCCATTACGTAGGTCCATTTCCCGATTGAACAAAACATGAACATATGCATTGATACCCCATGACGAATCGGATTTCCAACCCCGCCGCCCGGCGCATCTTCCTCTCCCGGCAGGGCCTCTCCGCCCATCCCGGCCGGGCGCTCGGCAAGGACGGGCTGTTGAGCCTCATCCATGATCTCGGCTTCGTGCAGGTCGACAGCATTGCAACGGTCGCGCGTGCGCATGAGCAGATCATCTTTTCGCGCAACCAGACCTTTGACCGCGAGCATCTGCGCCAGCTGATCGAGGAGGACCGGCAGCTTTTCGAGCACTGGACGCATGACGCCTCGATCCTGCCTGCTGCGTTCTTCCGCTACTGGAAGCATCGCTTTGCCCGCAAGGAAGCCTCGATGCGCGAGCGCTGGGCGAAATGGCATGGCGAGGGCTTCGACAGCGCCTTTGAGGAGACGATGGCGCGCATTCGCGATCATGGCGAATTGCTCACCCGCGACGTCAAGCCGGCAGATCACAAGTCCGGTGGCTGGTGGGAATGGCATCCTTCGAAGACCGCGCTGGAATTCTACTGGCACACCGGCAAGCTCGCGATTTCGCGGCGGGAAAACTTCCAGAAGGTCTATGACCTGACGGAGCGCGTTCTGCCGCCGCATGTGGTGGAGCCGGAGGTGAGCCACGAGGCGTTTGTCGACTGGGCCTGCCGCGCGGCGCTGGCGCGGCTCGGCTTTGCAACGCATGGCGAACTCTCCGCCTTCTTCGCCATCGTGACACCGGAGGAGGCCAAGGCCTGGGTGGCGGCGCACCGCGACGAGCTGAAGCCGGTGGAGATCGAGACGGTCGATGGCGGACGCCCGCGCGCCGCCTTTGCCTTTCGCGATCTGGCGGTGCGTGAAGACGACTGGCCGGAGCCGCCGTCACGCCTGCGTGTGCTCAGCCCCTTCGATCCGCTGCTGCGCGACCGTGACCGCGCCGAACGGCTCTTCGGTTTCCGCTATCGCATCGAGATCTTCGTGCCGGAGCCGAAGCGGGAATATGGCTACTATGTCTTTCCGCTGCTCGAAGGGGATCGCCTCGTCGGCCGGATCGACATGAAGGCGGACCGCAAGGCCGGCAATCTCGATGTGAAGAGGCTCTGGCTGGAGCCGGGTGTGCGCGCCTCTGCCGGACGGATGGAAAAGCTCGCTGCGGAACTCGCGCGCATTGCGCGCTTTGCGGGCGTGGAGACTGTTGTTCATGCACCCGGCTGGAACGCCGGACTGTGAACACTGCATCGACCGTTCCGGAAAGCTTTCGCGCCTTGATTTTGTTGCAATGCAGCGCCATCTCGCTTTAACATGCAACAAATTCATGACGCCTGTTGGTTCGGCGACAGGGCGTCCGATTGCGAGAGCTTTCATGAGCAGGCCAGTCATCGGCATTATCGGCAACAGTTACTCCATCGAGGATCGCTTCCCCGTTCAGGTGGTGGGCGATCGCAACATGGCGGCGGTGACGGATGTTGCGGGCGGCCTTCCGCTGATGTTCGCCGCCCATCCGGCGATCACCGATATCGATGCGCTGCTGGATGTGGTCGATGGCGTCCTCCTGACCGGCGCGCGCGCCAATGTCCATCCGCGCCACTTCGGCATGCAGGCCGACCCCAAGCATGAACCGTATGACGAGGAGCGCGACAGCATTGCGCTGCCGCTGGTCGACGCCTGCGTGGCGCGCGGCGTGCCCGTCTTCGGCATCTGCCGTGGCTTTCAGGAAATGGCCGTGGCGGGCGGCGCGACGCTGCACCCCGAAATCCGCGAACTGCCGGGCCGCATGAACCATCGCATGCCACGGCTTGAGACGGGAGAAATCCATCCCGATCCCGAGGTGATCTTTGCCGACCGCCACGGCGTGGATCTGACCCCGGGCGGCATCTTTTCCGGCATACTGGGTTCGGAGAAAATCCGGGTGAACTCGCTGCACGGGCAGGGCATTCTTGAGACTGGCGAGCAGATCGTCATCGAGGGCCTTGCCGATGACGGCACGGTCGAGGCGATCCGCATGCGCGATGCGCGCGCCTTTGCGCTCGGCGTGCAATGGCATGCCGAATATGATCCGCAGACAAACCCCATCAATCGCGCGCTCTTCGAAGCCTTTGGCGATGCCGCTCGCGCCTACCGCGCCCGGCGTCTCGGCAACCATGTCGAACAGGTAAGAGGCGCTGCAGGTCGATAATCTGGGGTCCTGACGCTAAACCGCTTCTCCGGCCAGATGCCGTGCGGCGAGCGAGAAGAGCTCCGCCTGCGATGATATTGCAAGCTTGGCATAAGCGTGGCGCCTGTGCACCTTCACAGTGCCTTCCGATATCCCCGTTGCGCGCGCAATCGCCTTTGTCGAGCGGCCGTTGAGCACCATGTAGATGATGTCGCGTTCGCGCGGCGAAAGCTTGCCGGCGGCGAAATTGGCCAGCCGGTCCGTGGTCGGCTGCGCGCCACCGGCGTCGCCTGCCCAGTGCCGCAGCGCAATGGCGGAAATCAGCGGAAAGGCGGCGGCAAGGCGCTCCGCATCCGCCCGGCTGAAGCGCTCGGATTGCAGGCCGCGCGCCAGCGACAGCACCAGCCATTCGTCCGCCCGCCCGGTGGCGATGAAAAGCCCCACCTCGTCGATCATCTTGATGCGCCGGTAAAAGGTCCGGTAATATTCCGACCGCACGAAGCCCTCCGGCGCAAGGTCGAAGAGCAGATGCACGCCGGGGCTCGCGCCATTGCGCATGGCGATGTGAAACGGGTCGAGGAGATAGGGTCCGCTTTCGTAGAAGCGCGTGCTGACCAGTGCCTGTGTCTCGTCGAGATCGTGATAGACCGTCTGCGGTGGCGCGTTTCCCCGGTAGAAGGTCGCCATCAGCGTGTCAAAGGGTGCCAGATGCTGGATAGCGGCCGAAAGAGCCGCGGCAAAATCCTCTGCACCCATGGCCGAAACGGCGCGCGCGGCAAGCGGCGCCCAGGCCGCCAGAATGTCAAATCCCTCAGTCGGATTGCCGGTCGCGATCATTTATATACCCCTAAAGGCGTATGCCTCTGACGGATTTTTTACAGCATCGCAATGGTGTTGGATAGCCCTATCCAAGACTGACCGCTTTCCCGCACAAAGGAACACGCCATGGGCTCTACCATCGAAGTCATGCCGAAGATCGGCGATCTCGCATTCACCCGGGAGAGCCATCACGGCTCGATCATGGAAAATGCCTTTGCGGGCGCTCTCTCCTTCATGCGCCGCCGCTATACGCGCGATCTGACGGGCGTCGATGTCGCGGTCATGGGCGTGCCGCTGGATCTGACGACCTCCGGTCGCCCTGGTACGCGGCTCGGGCCGCGCGCCATTCGCGCCGCCTCGTCGCATATCGCATGGTCGCAGCCCTGGCCTTGGGAAAGCGACGTCTTCAACGATCTTGCCGTGGTCGACTACGGCGATTGCCTCTTCGATCCCGGCCGGCCGATGGATATCCCCGAAGCGATCCGCGCGACGGCCGCCGAAATTCTGGCGGCTGACACCGCGCTGCTGACGCTGGGCGGCGACCATTTCATCACCTGGCCGCTGCTCAAGGCGCATGCCGCCAAGCACGGGCCGCTCTCGATCATCCAATTCGACGCGCACACCGACACCTGGGCGGATGAGGGCGAGCGGCTCGATCATGGCACGATGCTCTGGCACGCGATCAACGAGGGCCTCGTCGTGCCTGCGCGCTCGGCGCAGGTCGGCATTCGCACGCACAATGATGATCCGATGGGCGTCAACATCTTCAACGCCATCAGCGTCCACAAGCAGGGCCCGGAAGCGATTGCGGCGCAGGTGAGGGACATTGTCGGTGACAACCCGGTTTATGTGACCTTCGACATCGATTGTCTCGACCCGTCGGCGGCACCTGGCACCGGCACGCCCGTCATTGGTGGCCTCTCCACCTGGCAAGCGCAGGAGGTTCTGCGTGGGCTCGCAGGCCTCAACGTCGTCGGCATGGATGTGGTCGAGGTCTCGCCGCCCTACGATCATGCCGAGATCACGGCACTTGCCGGTGCAACGATCGCCAACGATCTGCTGGCTCTGCATGCCGCCGGCAAGAAGGCACGAAAGGGCGGTGCGAAATGAGGAGGTTCGCTCTCGCCTGCGCCATCTGGGGCGCGACCGCCTTTGCCGCGCACGCGGCCGGGACGCTGCATCTTTACAACTGGGCCGAATACCTCGGCACTAACACGCTTGCCGATTTCAAGGCCGCGACCGGTGCGGAGACCACGCTCGATTTCTATGATTCCAACGAGGTCCTGGAAACCAAGCTACTCACCGGCGGTTCGGGCTATGACGTGGTCTTTCCAGCCATGTCGAATGCGGAGCGCGAGGGCAGGGCAGGCGCGTTGCTGCCCATCGATCCGGCGAAGCTCAAGAACTACGGCAATCTCGATCCGGCAATCCTGAAGGCTCTGGATGGTGTTCCGGGCGGGCGCGCACTTGGCGTACCCTATACCTGGGGCACGATCGGACTTGCCTACAACAAGGCGGAGGTGAAGAAGGCGCTTGGCACAGATACGCTCGATTCCCTGAGCGCGATCTTCGATCCGAATGTTGCTGCCAAGCTCAAGGATTGCGGTATTGCCGTGATCGACTCGCCACTCGAGATGACGGCGGTCGCGCTGAACTATCTCGGTATTGATCCCTATTCCGACAAGCCGGAAGACCTTGCAAAGGCGGAAGCCCTTCTGGCCGGAATGGCAAAGAACGTCCGCTATTTCCATAACCAGAAGGCGACATCGGATTTGGCGGAAGGTGGCGTGTGCGTCGGCTTCATCTATTCGGGCGACGCCATGGCGGCGCGTGCGCGCGCTGCGGAAGCCAAGAACGGCGTCGAGATCGGCTATGTCATCCCCAAGGAGGGTACGATGATGTGGATCGACCTCATGGCGATCCCCAGGGATGCGCCCAGTCCGGATCTCGCCTATCAGTTTCTCGACTTCATGCTGGAACCGAAATCGATGGCCGATGTGACGGACACGGTGGGCTTTGCCAACGCCAATCTGAAGTCCATCCCGTTGATCTCGCCCGACCTTGCCAACGACAAGGGGCTCTACCCGGATGATGCGACGCGCGCGCATCTCTTCCTGGACAGGTCGATCGAGGGCAAGGGACTGAAGCTTCGCACCCGCCTCTGGACAACGGTCAAGACCGGTCAGTAACGGGACGGATGTTCTGAATGTTTAGGGTGGCGGGGAAGCCGAAGCTTCCCTGCTGTTCTCGTTCTATCAGCGCTGGCGGCCGTTCTGGCCGCGGTCGCGCAGCAGGTGGTCGGCGATGGTGCAGGCAACCATGGCCTCGCCGATCGGCACGGCGCGGATGCCCACGCAAGGGTCGTGGCGACCCTTGGTACGCACGGAAACGTTGTTGCCATCCTTGTCGATGGAAAGCCGCTCCGTCAGGATCGACGAGGTCGGCTTGACGGCGAAGCGCGCGATGACAGGCTGGCCGGTGGAAATCCCGCCGAGAATGCCGCCTGCGTGGTTCGACAGGAAGATCGGCTTGCCGTCATTGCCCATGCGCATCTGGTCGGCATTTTCCTCGCCGGTAATTTCGGCCGCCGCGAAGCCATCACCGATTTCGACGCCCTTGACGGCGTTGATCGACATGAGGTTCGAGGCAATGTCCTGGTCGAGCTTGGCATAGATCGGCGCGCCGAGGCCTGCCGGAACACCCTCTGCGATCACCTCGACGACAGCGCCGACGGAGGAACCCGCCTTGCGGATGCCATCGAGATACTCTTCCCAGACCGGCACGATCTGCGGGTCGGGGGCAAAGAACGGGTTCTGGTCGACCTGGCTCCAATCCCAGTTGTCGCGGTTGATCCTGATCTTGCCGATCTGCACGAGGGCAGCTCGGATCGTTACGCCGGGGATCACCTTGCGCGCGAGCGCACCTGCCGCAACGCGGGCCGCTGTCTCGCGAGCAGACGAGCGTCCGCCACCACGATAATCGCGAATGCCATATTTCAGGTCATAGGCAAAGTCAGCATGGCCGGGGCGGTAGCGCGTAGCGATCTCGCCATAGTCCTTCGAGCGCTGGTCGGTGTTTTCGATCAGCATGGAAACCGGCGTTCCGGTCGTCACGAAGGTTTCGCCGTCGTCTTCGGGCAGCACGCCTGAAAGCACCTTCACGATGTCTTCTTCGCGGCGCTGCGTGACGAAGCGCGACTGTCCGGGCTTGCGCTTGTCCATATAGGCCTGGATTTCGGCAAGCGTGAAACGAATGCCCGCGGGGCAGCCATCGACAACGCAGCCCAGCGCCGGGCCATGGCTTTCGCCCCAGGTGGTTACGCGAAAAAGATGCCCGAACGTGTTATGCGACATGCGGTTGTTCTTCCTGCATACGGGCGCGCCATGTGGTCGGGCGCGCAGTTCTTGAAATCCCGGGCACTATTAGTGCGGTTGCGCCTTGAAGGGAAGCATCATCGGTTCGGAAAAATACCGTTGGTTCAGGCCCGTTTCAGGGAGCCGGCATCGGTCTGCAGACGCTGCGGCCCGAATTTGGCCAGAACATCGCTTGCCGCCATCGGTCGGGCAAACGCGTAACCCTGCAGGCTGGTGCAGCCGAGCTCTTTCAAGCGCGCAGCATGGGCCATGGTTTCCACGCCTTCCGCCACGGTTTCAATGTCCAGCGACGTCCCGATTTCCAGGATGGAGCGAACCAGCGAATGTTCGCGCTGGGAGGTCAGCATGGGCATGACCAGCTGGCGATCGATCTTCAATCGCTTGGGTTCGAGCTTGAGCAGGCTGACGATCGAGGTGTGGCCAGTGCCGAAATCATCGATTTCAATATCGATGCCGAGAGCCTTGAGGCGCTTGATGTTGCGCACGATCACACTGTCGTCGTCGTCGAGATAGATCGACTCTACGAGTTCGAAAGCAATCTGCCCCGGAACGATTGCGAGATCCTTGATCGACTTGACGAGTTGATCGTCACCAAGACGACGGGCCGATACGTTGACCGAGATCTTCGGCATCTCAAGTCCACCCGCGAGCCAAACGAGCCGATCGCGCATGGCGCTTTCCAGCACGATGCGGTCGAGAGTGCTCACCGCGTTGATTTCCTCTGCGACGCGCAGGAACTTGTCTGGCGTCAGCAAGCCGTTTTCAGGGTGATTCCAGCGCACGAGCGCCTCGGCGCCCGAAAGTTTGCACGTTTCAGCCGAGACCTGCGGCTGATACCAGGCGACGAACTCGTTGTTTTCGATCCCGCGCAGGATGTCGTCCGCCAGTTTCTTGGTACGGCGGATCTCGCCCTGCAGGCTGGCAGTGAAGAACTCATACCGGTTGCGGCCATGCGCCTTTGCCCGGTAGAGGGCGATATCGGCATTGACGAGCAGCTTGCGGATCGAGTTGCGCTGTGCGCTCTCCCGCGCAATCCCGATCGAGACACCAAACCGGCATTCATGCCCCTGGAAATAAACCGGCTGGTTCATGGCTTCGATGATGCGATTGGCGATCGCGCCGATTTCCGTGTTGTCTGCCGCGTGCTTGAAGACGATCACGAACTCGTCGCCGCCGATACGGGCCACAAGGTCGCGATCGCGCGTATTGGCCTGCAGCACCCGTGCGGCATGCTTCAGCATCGCGTCGCCTGCGGCATGTCCCAGCGTATCGTTGATCTGCTTGAAACGGTCGAGGTCGAGATGCAGCAGCGTGATGCGCTCGGCCGCCGGGCGCGGCTTGGTGGCAAGCCGCTCCAGTTCTTCGTCGAGCGCACGGCGATTGGCAAGACCCGTCAGCGGGTCGTGCGTCGCGTTGTGCTGGATGCTCATATGTGCCGATTCCAGCTCGGCTCGGCGCGCTTCCGCATCGTTCTTGGCGGTCAGCAGGGCTTCGTTCTTCTGCGCCTGCTCGGTCACGTCAAGGGCGATGCCGATGAACTTGCGTCCGCCGGTTGCCGTGATGCGTGTCTGGCCGACAGCGTGTATGTGACGCAACGCGCCGTCCGGCGTCATGATGCGATAGGTGCAGGAATAGGGCACGCTGTCGTTGATGGCGGCTTTCGTCGCCGCCAGTGCATGCTGCAGGTCATCCGGATGCACGCAGGATTCCCAGGCATGGGCGTCCGTGATCCCGTCGGTGTAGGCAAGGCCGAACAGCGCGTGCATGCGCTCGTCCCAGATCGTCACGCCGGTTTCGAGATCCGCATCCCATACGCCGCAGCCATAGACACCGAGCGCCAGCGAAAGCCGCTGCGAGGTTTCCTTGAGGCGGTTCTCGCTGTGCGACAGGTCTGCCAGCACCGTTTCAAGTTCGTGGTTCTTCTTCTCTGCTTCGGCGTTTGCGCCGATCAGCGCCTGGGTCAGCGCCACGTCGTCTGTCACATCAAGCGCGATGCCGTAAAGCCGTTGCCGGCCCTGCTGGTCGGCGTGGAACTGGGCGACATACTTGATGTGGCGAACATCGCCCTCGGGTCTGACAATCCGACACTGAAGGGTAAATTGCCCGCGCGTCTCGGTCGCCTTCAAAAGCGTCTCATGCGCACGTGTGCGATCGTCGGGATGCACCAGATTGAGCCAGTTTCGGCGTGTGATCCAGTTATGACGATATTCGATGCCGTGCAGGGCCAGCGTTCGATCGTCCCAGTAGGTTTCCTCGATATTGGTCGCCGCTTCCCAGACCCCGCAACGGTAACTGTCGAGTGCAAAATCGAAACGCCGCGATAGAACCTCCAGTTCGCGCTCGCGATCGCCGAGAACCGCCATGCTGCTGTTGCGCTCGAGCCGGAGCCGCGCGCTGAGGAAGAACGGGATCAGCACGAGCACGCCGAAAATGGCAATCCCGGCACGCAGGAGCCAGACCTTGGCGGGCACCCTTTCCCAGCCGCCTACGGGGATGGCGGCGAGCCTCCATCGGTTGCCAAGCGCCTCGATCGAGGCTGTCGCGGGGTTGAGGCGCATCACGGTATCGATCTGGTCGACACGGAAGAAAGGTTTGAAGGCGCCTCGCGGCGCGGTATCGGACTCGATCACATAGTGGAAATCGCCGCTGCCGTAATAGGAGATCCCGGCCTTGGCCAGAAGCTTGCGCACGTCGAAGACAACCGAAACGAAACCCCACCGGCTGACGGTATCGTTCACGCGCGTGTAGGCGGGGATCGAGACATAGACGCCGTAGTGTGCCGGGTCGATCATGAAGACATCGCTGATCTTCGGCTGGTTGCCGAGATTCACATCTTCTTCGGCCGCGCCGTTAACATTCGGCTTGATCTGTACGGGCGGACTGGCAAAGGGAATGCCGTCCCGCTTCACCCCAAAGAAATCCTGCGTGTTCCGGATCGCCGTGATCTGAAGGATGTCTTCGTTCTGCTTCAGCAACGCGTCGGTGATGGTCGTGAAGGTGTCCGTATCGAGATCCGGCCGATGGGCGATTTCGTCGCGAACCGCGGCCGCTGCCGAAATCTCGTAGTCCAGTCTGCGTTGAAGGTTGTCGGCGCGGATCGAAACCGCATCCGCTGCCTGAACGCGAAGATCAATGCCGTTGGAATACTGATAACTCTTGTCGAGATAATAGCCGGCGATCAGCATCGATATCGCAGCAACAGCAACAGGCATATAGGCGAGAGCCTTGCCAGCAAAGGAAAGGCTCGGGCCCCCCTGCATAGGTGCATGCTTGCTTTTGAATGCCATCAATTTTCCACCACCAACCCTCCTTTTTATAAACAAGGTTTATTAATAACGCCTTGCATAAGCAGCTGCTGAGCGACCTGTCATGATCCGGATTAGATCGTGAAGCGGGCAACGCACAATTTCGCCATAATCGGCTTTCAACAACATGCGCCATCGCACGTTGGAAAACGCGGCCTCATCCCAAGAATGTTGCGGATCGGTGCTTGATAGTCGAAACGGTTTCGGCACTACTGCGTCATCCGTGCGTTCTCATGAACGCACCGCGCTGTAGTAGGCGGTGGTCGTCGGATGGCGGCACTCGCGAACTTGAGTTGATGTATTGGGTTTTGGAGAAATATCCTGATGAAGAAGCTGGCTCTTGCCCTGTCGGTCCTGCTGATGACCTTTCCGGCCCTCGCGTATGCCGACAGCGATGACGATCAGGGTGTAATTCAGTCGGTCGACAAGGACCACGGTACGATCACGCTCGACAACGGTAAGGTCTACAACACGCCTTCCGAGTTCAACTTTGAAGGCTTGCAGGCAGGGGTCAAGGTGATCATCTATTACTCGACCACCAACGGTAAGCGGATCGTCGACGACCTTCAGACCGAATAGAGCAATTCCAGCGAAAGTGGGCTCCGGTTCCGCTGTCGCAAATGCGGGGATCGGCGAAACAAAGCACTGACAACAGGCACAATGGGTGCCGGAGCTTTATGCAGCGATCCAGGTCAGTGTGCCGTTTTCATAGCGGAGGATCCGGTCCTGATGGATATCTTGATCGGCCGCTTCCGTTTCGGTCGATGCGCCGGTCAGCTTGAAGATCGAGCGAATGACACCGCCATGCGTCACGCAGATGCTGGGGCCTGAAACCTTCGCCAGCCAGCCCGAGACCCGCCACGACAGGATTTCATAACTCTCGGCCTGCTCGCCGGGCGGAATGAAGTTCCACTTGTCGCTCGCGCGGCGTTCCATATCCTGCGGATAAAGGCGCTCGAGTTCCAAAAACGTGCGGCCTTCCCAATCGCCAAAACTCAGTTCGACAAGCGAAGCGTCCGTCGCATAGGACAGTGGATCAAGCGATAGCGCGGCACGCACCCGCTCCATGGTTTCGCGCGTCCGGCCAAGCGGGCTCGAAACGAAGGAGAACTCGTTGACACGGCCCTCGATCAGTTGCCCAAGCAGGGTGCCGTTGCGGCTCGCCTGCTGGCGGCCAGTGTCGTTGAGCGGAATGTCACGCTGGCCCTGAAACCTGCCCTCTGCGTTCCAGTCCGTCTGCCCATGGCGAATGAAGTAGATCGGACTGGAGATCGCAATCATCGGCGCTCAGTCCTTCGAGACCGAGATGTCCGGAGCATCGACGGCTTTCATGCCAATCGTATGATAGCCAGAGTCACAATGGTGTACCTCACCGGTCACTGCGGTCGAAAGATCCGACAACAGGTACAGCGCCGAATTGCCGACTTCTTCGATGGTGACAGTGCGCTTCAGCGGCGCATTGTATTCGTTCCACTTCAGAATGTAGCGGAAGTCGCCGATGCCGGAAGCGGCCAGCGTCTTGATTGGGCCAGCCGAAACGGCATTCACGCGAATGCCACGCGCGCCGAGATCGACGGCCATGTAGCGCACGCTCGCCTCGAGCGCGGCCTTTGCGACACCCATGACGTTGTAGTGCGGCATGACCTTTTCAGCGCCGTAATAGGTCAGCGTGATCATCGAGCCGCCGTCGTTCATGATACGCTCTGCGCGCTGCGCCACTGCGGTGAACGAGTAGACGGAGATGTCCATGGACTTCAGGAAGTTGTCGCGGGTTGTGTCGACATAGCGACCGGTCAGTTCTTCCTTGTCGGAATAGGCAATCGCGTGCACGAGGAAATCGATCTTGCCCCACTGTGCTTCGATGGCAGCAAACACGGCGTCGATGGAGGCCATATCGGTCACATCGCAATCGCCCGCCATGAAAGCGCCGATTTCGGCAGCCAGCGGCTCAACGCGCTTCTTCAGCGCGTCACCCTGCCAGGTGAACGCGATTTCGGCCCCGGCGTCAGCACAGGCCTTTGCAATGCCCCAGGCAATCGATCTGTTGTTTGCAACACCCATGATGACACCGCGCTTGCCGTGCATCAAACCGCCAGCCTGAGCCATGGTTCACTCTCCATATATTCATTGATTTTGCCCTATCGCACAGTGACGGCGAAGGTTCAAGCTGGCGCTTACCCGGGAGATACCGGCAACGCCAATATTCTGTGCGCATTCAAGAGGCTCTTACAGAAACAGTCCTTCGCGAAGGCTGCGCATGAGGTCCTTGACCTTGTCATCGGGGTGATCCCAGAGCATGACGCGCACTTCGGCCATCAGGTCGCCCCTCTCACCGTCCCGGCCGGGCAGGCCCTTGCCACGAATGCGAATGGTACGGTCCGAACCTGACCATTCCGGTATTTTTACGCTCACCGGTCCATCCGGAGCGTCGACGATGGTCTCGCAGCCGAGAACCGCGTTCTCTATGTCGACAGGAACGCTGGTGTAGAGGTTCAGGCCGTCGGCCCGGAAGACAGGGTGGGGCGCGATGCGGAATGTTGCGATGACATCGCCGCGCTTCATGCCGTGGATGCGGTGCCCCTGACCGGCGATGCGGATCTGCTTTCCGTCCGTCACGGCTTCGGGCAGGCTGACGCGCAAGGTGCGTCCATCTGGCAGCACGACCAGCGGCTTTGCCCGCTCCATGACGTCCTCGATGGTGATGTCGACATCGACGGGCATGTCGGGCGCCTTTTCCGGTGTCGTTTGCTTGCCGGCAACCTTTCGCCAGACGTTGGCCAGGATCTCGCCGGCGCTTGCATTGGTGCCCGCCGCCGAGGCGTCTGCAGATGGCGCCGCCTTGGCCGCGGCCTGTTCGCGACGCCGCGCATCTTCCGCCATGCGCCGCTCATGGTCATAGCGCTGGCGCTTTTCGGGGTCCTTCAGCAATTGGTAGGCCTGGCCCACTTCAGCAAAGCGGGCATTGGCCATCGGATCATTCTGATTGTGGTCAGGATGCAGGTTCTTGGCGAGTATGCGCCACGCAGCCTTGATCTCTTCAAGGCTGGCCGTTCGCCTCACTCCCAGAACGAGATATGGATCACGCATCCCGATTCATCCAACAGCATCATGCCCATCGCGCCCAATCTTGTCCGATCCAGGTCGGCGATCATGCATGGATTCAACATGTTACGGCGGCAATTTGCGCTCGATGTGGCAAAATCTCGACGTATGTCAAAGGCTACGGCGCGCTGAACGCATTGGATCAGGTCACGCCATGGGCCGGAATCCGTCATGAATTCACGAGCGCGCATCGTAGATTGCCGAACTTACGGCAGGCTTGCGGGATGGGTGGCTGGCAAAAGGGTGGATCCGACGTCTGCGTCAGATCACTTTTTCGAAGTTGACAAGCTTCCAGTCGCCAGCGGGCGTCAGGCAGGTCGTGCCGCGATATTTGGCGATCCCGTTGAACGAGTGACTTGTCGTGGTAAAGTCGCGGCAGGTCAGTTCGCCAGCCTGTGTCTGTGAAATGGCCGAAACAACGCCGGCGCTTCCCGTGTCGGTATTCGCCCAAGGCAGAGGGTCGCCCTTGAGCTTGCCAAGATCGGCCGAGCTGACCGCGTTTCGAATGGTGGCTTCATCCGAGGCCGTATCGGAATTTTTCTTCGCGCCTGTTGATTGGGTGGTAACGTTGGAATCGACGCCGCTGTCCATCAGGCCGAAACCGGAGCCCATGCAGCCGCAGAGCGACGCGCAAACAAATGCAACGGTGACAAGTTTCAACGTTCCGCGAGCAATGCGGCCCCTTGTTTCGCTTGCTCGCTTTGTTATCTCTTGCACGACTGCTTGTTCCTACGCAAAAAAATGAGACAAGGACTGCTAATACAATGACCGCAAATGAGTTAATAACAAGTGACTTCACGGATCAAAACGAACCATACACACTTTTCAGCGCATGGCTACAGGATGCCACGGCGTCCGAGGTGAATGATCCAAACGCACTTGCGCTCGCCACGGTCGATGAGGAAGGTCTGCCCAACGTTCGCATGGTCCTCCTCAAGGGCTTCGACGAGCAAGGCTTTGTATTCTATACGAATTATGAAAGCCAGAAGGGGCAGGAGCTGCTTGCCTCCCGCAAGGCGGCCATGTGCTTCCACTGGAAGAGCCTGCGTCGTCAGGTACGCATTCGTGGTGACATCGAGACGGTGACCCATGAAGAGGCGGATGAATATTTCCAGTCCCGGCCGCGCGGCAGCCGCATCGGCGCATGGGCCTCCAGGCAGTCACGTCCGCTCGAAGGGCGCTTCGCGCTGGAGAAGGCCGTCGCCGAATATACGGCCAAGTTTGGTCTTGGAGAAATCCCGCGGCCCGAACATTGGTCGGGCTTCCGGCTGAAGCCGCGCCGCATCGAATTCTGGCACGACCGGAAATTCCGTCTGCATGACCGCATCGAATTTCGACGCGATGGCGCGGGGCAGGGCTGGGAGAAGGTTCGCATGTATCCCTGACGGTTCGGCAGGGACCGCGCAACGACTGCTATTGCATGATGCGGAACGGGATGCCGGAGGCGAGCGCCCGAACGTAGCGGGATTTCTGATAGAGCCCGTTCAGCGAAACGCGCGGCAATGCGCCCATGTTGGCCAGAGCCCGGCCGTCCAGCGTGCCGGGCATCGTTGTGACGGCAAGGTCAAACCCACACTCGATGGCCAGCATCTTGTCGCGTTCGGACACCGCAGCCGCAAAGCCGTAAGGGTAGGAAAATGTTCGCGTCCCGCGGCCGGTGATGCCGGTCGCATAGATTGCCGAGGCAGTCATTTCGTCGATCACGGCGTTGCGTGACAGGAACGAGAGCGCCCGGTGCGAAATCGTATGCGCACCCAGTTGGGCCAGTGGGTTTGCGGTCAGCGCTTTCAGGTCGTCGTGGCTCATCACCAGATCGGAAACGATGGAAAAGGCGTCGACCCCGTAGATGCGCGCCACTTCATTGAGCTGCGCGATGGCCTCGTCCTCACGCGGTCCGATGATCATCGAGCCGATCCGCTCGTAAGCCATGGCCTTTTCCGCCTGTGTGCGGGCCTCAACAAGTTCCAGCCCCTTACCGAAGTCGTAGACCAGTTCGTCGGTTGCGTTGACGAGCCGTTCGAGGGTCTCCCACCACAAAGTGTGCGTGCGTTCTGTGAGCCCGCGGCTGACAAAAATCGTGAATGGTACCCTATGCCGCGTAAACACCGGCGCCGCATGGGCCGCATTGTCGCGGTATCCATCATCGAGCGTAAAGATAGCTACCGGCTGTTCAGGATTTCCGAGCCTCAACCAGTCGGGAAGCTGCGAAAGCGCGATGGGTTTGTAACCGCTTTCTAGAACCGTCGTGATGGCGCGATCCAGAAATTCGGGACTGATCTCGAGGTGCCTGTTGGGCTCCACGAAGCGCGTGTTACGAGGCCGGACATGATGAAGCGTAAAGATGACACCGCGTCCGGACAGGGTCTTGCCCATGCCCAGACGATTGAGGATTGCGGATGCTTCCAGTCCGCCTGCGATCCCCAGTCGCTTTGCCTGTTGTCTGGCCAACAGCTTTAGCCCGCCAGTCATATTATAGACCCCGCTCATGCCCCCGCCACAGCACCGCGCCTTCGCCCGAACGCGTCTTCGATGCCGTACCAATTCGTGCCCAACCAGCGATGTCGCATCAGGCGAAGCCGATTGCACGTGCACTGGCCGGGCAACCGCTTATTGCATGGTGACCGTAAAAATTAAGATAATTTGAATTTACCGGGAGAAGAAATAACGCAATGCGTGTATCGACAACTCCAAATGGAGCCGGGAGACGGCAATTATTGCGCAGCTTCCAGGGTCTGGAGCGTGTCCGCCCAGACAAGAAAGGCATCGCGCGCCATGGGTTTATTCCATCGGAACCCTTGTCCCTCGGTGCAATCGATATCCCGCATGAAGCCGGCCTGCTCGGCGGTTTCCACGCCCTCGGCGACTGTCCGCATGCCAAGCCCGTTGGCCATGGCGACGATCGCGCGGGTCAGGACTGACGTCTTCGGATCGCTCGGAGCGCGCTGAACGAAGGAGCGGTCAATCTTGAGGGTCGTGATCGGGTGCCGTGTCAGGAAACTCAAGGCCGAATAGCCCGTACCGAAATCGTCGATGGCAATGGCAATGCCGAGGGCCGCCAGTTCATGCATCAGATCATCGACCCGCTTTTCATAGGACAGCAGGATGCTTTCGGTGACCTCTATCTCGATCCAGTCTGGCCTGCAGCCCGTGCGTGAGAGGCAGTTTCTCAGGAGAGGCAGGAAATCGTCATACATGATCTGCCGCGGAGACAGGTTGACGGCGACGCGTGCCGGCTTTCGCCCGCTCGTATTCCAGTGGCGGGCAAAATGGCATGCCTCGGTAAGGATGCGCTCGCCCAGCGGCACGATGAGACCGGTCTCTTCGGCAAGCGGGATGAACATCGCCGGCGGAATGTTTCCACGTTCGGGGCTGTTCCAGCGCATCAGCGCCTCCATCCCCGTGATCTCGCCCGTCTTCAGGTCGATCTTGGCCTGATAATGCGAGGTGAACTGGTCGGTCGCCAGCGCATTGCGAAGGTCCGCCTCCAGTTCGTATCGGTCACGTGCAAGGTCGAAGAGAGTGTCCTCAAAGATCCGCCACGTGTTGCCGCCCAGGCGCTTGGCCTCCATGATGGCTGTTTCTGCAAAGGATTCCAGTTCCTCCACCTCGCGACCGTGCTGGGGTATCTGCGCAATGCCGATACTGGCCGCGACTGTCAGGACGCGCTGTTCGCTGTAGATCGGATGGGCAATTGCCGAGAGAAGCCGTTCGGCAAATCGCGCCAGCGTGTCGTGGCTTTCCACATTCGGCAGAATGACGGCAAACTCGTCGCTGCCGGGCCGCGCCAGAAATACACCTGCAGGATCGCAAACCGAGCGAAGACGCTCGGCGATCCGCACAAGAATGATATCGGCGGCGGCATTGCCGACGGAATCGTTGATCGCTGCAAAACGATCAAGGTCGATCATCAGAAGTGCGCCCTGTTCGGCGCGCGCCTCCAGCGTATCGATGACATTCTTGAGTTTGTCCTCGAAATGGCGCCGATTGGAAAGGCCGGTCAGCGGATCGGTGTTTGCGAGCCTGGCAAGTTCCTTGCGGGCCGCGGTGAGATCAAGCTCGAGGTTGCGGACATAGGTCACGTTCCGCGCGATCGCCGCGCGCAAAGGCAGTTGCCCGCTTTGGTCAGCGATATCGAAGCGGCGAATGTCGAAATGGACGTCGCTTCCGGTGGACGGATGCTTTGTCACGACCTGCAGGTTCGAAGCCTTGCCCAGATCGTCCTGGCCATCCTGGATTTCGCAGACGAATGACGGAAGCTTGAGACCAGGGAAAGGAGCAGACAGACCCTTGAAGGCCTGCTGGGTGTAGCCGGTGAAAACCTCGAATGCCCTGTTGCAATAGGCAAGGCGCCCATCCACCGTCAGCGCCCAGACAATATCGAGGTTGGACATGAGCCCCTCGAAATGAGCAAGCTCTGCCAAGCTAGTGGGCAATCGTGCGCTCTCGTGAGTCCCTCGGTTCATGGCTGAACGGCCGTCTCGGATTGCAATGAATTCATACTACACAAAAATCACACCAATAAATAGTATATTAGTATTTTGTTATGTAAGGCCACGGAAAAACACCTGCAGAGGCCCTCCTGCTTGCCTTTTGTCAAATCACCCGCCGCCCGGCTCTGCAAGGCGACCCTGCTGATATCCCCAGACGAACGACTCACGACCTCGATTGCGATTTGAAACTAATGACGATTCCGGAATGGCGGCCATTAGGTTAATATCTGAGATGCGATTTGGGCGGCGAAGGGATATTTGTCGGGATGCGTTTGGAAATTAAGGAAAAAATACAGCCACGCATCGAATCAGCACGGACCGCGCTGGGTGACGTCATTCCGCTTTCGACGCCCTACGTTGTCTTTATCGATCCGTCCAGCGCCTGCAATTTCAAATGCACCTTCTGCCCGACGGGCGATCGCGAACTCATCAAGTCGACCGGACGCTACCAGGGCAATCTCCATCTCGACGAATACGAAAAGGTGCTTTCGGACATTGCCGGCTTCGACAAGAAGCTTAAAGTGCTGCGCCTCTACAAGGACGGCGAGCCGCTTCTCAATCGCAACCTTCCGCGCATGATCCAGATGGCGAGCCAGGCGGGCGTCGCCGATATCATCGACACCACGACCAACGGCTATCTCCTGAGTGGCGAGATGGGCGAGACGCTGGTGCGCGCAGGCCTCAATCGCATCAATATCTCCATCGACGGACTCGACGAGCAGCAGTTCTGGAAGTTTACCAAGGCCAGGGTCGACTTTCCGAAATTCCTGCAGAACCTCAAGGATTTCTACTCCGTCTCCGGCGACTGCGACGTTGTCATCAAGACGACCTCCGAGATCATCGGCGAGGATCGCAAGGAAGAATTCTTCAATACCTTCGGCGAATATTGCGACCGCATTTTCGTGGAGAATACCTCGCCCTGCTGGCCCGACTTCGATGTCGAGGATCGCATGGGCATCACCATCAAGACGGGGCTTTACGGCAACGAGATCATCGATGTCCGTACATGCCCCTATCTCTTCTATTCGATCTCGGTGAATTCCGATCTCTCGGTCAGCGCGTGCTTTGTCGACTGGTCGCGTGGCCTCAAGGTCGGAAGCCTGAGGGACGCCAGCCTAAAGGATATCTGGCTGGGCCCTGAAATGCAGGCACATCGCATCGCCCACCTTGAGGGCAAGCGCGATGCACATTCGATCTGTGGCAAGTGTAGCCAGATCACCCATTGCAAGGCCGACAATATCGACGCCGATGCCGGCAAGCTCCTGGATGCCTTCCGCAAGCTGCCCGCCGACGCCTTCAGCGAAACCGTTCTGAAAGCCTATGAACGTGAACATTAAGCCCGACGTTGAACCTGCAGAAAACGCCAAGGTCTTCGTTCTGCCCAAGGCCTATGAGCGGGCCGAACTCGTTGACCTTGTGCCGCTTGCCAATCCCATTTCCATGCAGGTGGATCCAGCCTCCCTGTGCAATTTCAAATGCGCCTTCTGCCCAACAGGCGATCCGCGTCTGATCAAGCAGACCGGTCGCGGCCAGACCTTCATGAAGATGGAGCTCTATGAAAAGATCCTGTCCGAGATTGCCGCGTTCAAGACGCCGTTGAAGACGCTGAAGCTCTTCAAGGATGGCGAGCCCATGCTGCATCCGCAGTTTATCGACATGGTGCGCATGGCCAAGGCGACAAAGAACGTCGCCCGTGTCGAAACGACATCCAACGGCTCCAAGCTGTCGCCCGAGTTCAATGAGCGGCTGGTCGCTGCCGGCATTGATCGTGTGGTGCTGTCGATCGAGGGTGTCACGGACGAGAAGTACCTGAGCTTCGCCAAGGTCCGCTTCGATTTCGCCAAATTTGTTGAAACGGTCCGCCATCTCTATTCGATCCGCGGCGACATGAAGCTGCACGTCAAGACGGTGGCCCAGAACCTCGACTACACCAAGGGCGAGGACCGCATCTTCCTCGACACGTTCGGTCCGATTTCGGATGGCATCTACATCGAGAACACCGTTGCAAGCTGGCCCGATTTTGCCGTCGCCGACGCCGTGCCGGACGAGGTCGATGCCTATGGCCGCGAGACGGTCAACAAGGACATCTGCCCCTACGTGCTCTACGCGCTGTCCATCAATGCTGACGGCGTTGTCAGCCCTTGCTGCGTCGACTGGAACCGTGAGCTGGCTCTGGGCTCCGTCGCCGAGCAGAGCATTCTCGACATCTGGAACGGCGACAAGATGCGGGCGCTGCGCCACGCACATGTGGTCGATGGCCTGAAGTCCATACCCTCCTGTGCCTCCTGCGGCCAGGTGCATGCCTGCACCCATGACAACGTGGATCCGCGCCGCGAAGAGCTGAAAGCGCGGCTGGGTTTCTGATGGTATCGGAATCCCGTATCCGCGAGATGCTTGCCAGGGGGCCTTTCGCGCTCATTGGTGCCGGGCAGCTCGGCAGGATGGCACTGGATCTGTGGCCGGAGGGTGAGCCAAAGCCGCTCTTCTTCGTCGACAGCATGAAATCGGGCGATTATTGCGGCCTGCCTGTCTACCGGCTTGACGGTGAAATTCCCGGCGGCGTGACGTATCTGATGAGTGCGCTGAAAATGCCGCCAGCGACCGCGCTCTCGATCTTCGAGCGCCTCGGACAGGCAGATATCCTGACCGTCTACGATTTTCTCGAAGAACGCATTCCCGCCGAATTTTCCAACGGCTGGCGAAAGCTCGATCCGGACGCGGCGACGATGCGAAAGGCGGATATCGCCCGCGCGGCTTACGCGGATGATCTGTCGCGCCTGATCCACGACTGCACAGTCGACTGGCGCTACCACCGCAAGCTTCGTCTCGACTATCCGATCGCGCCGGAGGAAGAGAAGTACAATCCAGCCCAGTTCGGGCGCGGCGGGCGGCATTATGATTTGCTGATCGACTGCGGCAGCTACAATCTGGGCTCGGTGGCTTCGCTCTCCAGAGGCGATGTGTCGTTTGCCCGCATCGCTGCCTTCGAGCCCGACCCAGCCGCCTTTGCGGCCTGTGAGGCGGCGCTTGCAAGCGGCAAAGTCTCTTCACCCGTCAAGCTTTACCGTGAGGCGCTTGCAGATTTCGACGGCGAGGCAACGTTTCTTGCAAGCGGTCTGTTTTCCGCGCGGCTCATTGATCCATCCTATGGCGACCCGCGCAAGATCAACGTACCAGTGCGGAGGCTCGACAGCCTTATGGACGAACTTCTGCAGGGCGCGACGCCCGGCTCGCTGGATATCCTCCTGAAACTGCATGTCGAAGGCGCAGAAATGCCCGCGTTGAAGGGCGCCGAGGCGCTTCTCGCCGCAGGTCGCGTCGATGTCGTGGTCGATCTCGCCCATGACGAGGCCTCGTTTCTGGAGGTCGCCGCATATCTTGCCGGTTTCGGCCACTTTGATGTTTTTCTCCGCTCGCATGCGCTCTATGGCGCGGGCGGAACTCTCTTTGCCCGCTACAAGGACACAGCCTGATGCCCGACTTTTTCGAGAAACGCGCCGCCATTGCCGAGCGCAACTGGAACGACCCCGTCACTAGGCAGGCCGCCGCCGACTGGCACGATGCCGCCCGGCGTTGCGAATACCAGTATCTCGTCGAGTGGATGGGCCGGCCGATCATCCAGGACCCGCAGGATGTCTGCTACATCCAGGAAATCATCTGGCGGGTGAAGCCGGATGTGATCGTCGAAACCGGCATCGCGCGCGGCGGCTCTCTGGTGCTCTCCGCCTCGATCCTGGCGGCGATTTCCCATGGCGAATGGCTGGAAACCGGCGTGATGAAGTCCCGCAAGGTGATCGGCGTCGATATCGACATCCGCCCGCATAACCGGGAAGCGATCGAGGCCCATGCGCTGTCGAAGATGATCACGCTCATTCAGGGTTCATCCGTTGCGCCCGACGTGGTCGAAACGGTCAGAGAGGCGGCAGGCGAGGGGACGAAGGTCCTAGTATTCCTCGATTCCAACCATACACGCGACCACGTCTATGAAGAGCTTTTGGCCTATGCGCCCATGGTCGGCGAAGGCTCGGCCATTTTCGTCATGGATACGGGCATCGAGCATGCCCTGCAGGACTCGTTCCACACGGTCAGGCCCTGGGGTCCGGGCAATTCGCCGCTGACGGCGGTCAACGACTTTCTCGCGATGCCGCAAGGCGCAGGTTTCGCGAAGGATCAGTCGATCGAAAAGCGCCTGTTGATCACCTGCGCGACCGAAGGGCTGCTGGTGAAGGGGTGAGGGCTGGCCCTCACGCCTTCGTGCCGCCCACCGTCACCTGATCCATCCTGAGATGCGGCTGGCCGACGCCGACGGGCACGCTTTGGCCCGCCTTGCCGCACATCCCGATGCCCGGGTCGAGCTTCATGTCATTGCCGATCATGGAAATGCGGCGCATCGATTCCGGCCCGTTGCCGATCAGCATCGCGCCCTTGACCGGAGCGCCGATCTTGCCGTTCTCGATGAGGTAGGCCTCCGTGCAGCCAAAGACGAACTTGCCCGAGGTAATGTCCACCTGTCCGCCGCCGAACGAGACGGCATAAATGCCCTTCTTGACGGAAGCGATGATTTCTTCCGGCGTCTTGTCACCGCCGAGCATGTAGGTGTTGGTCATGCGCGGCATGGGGCGATGCGCATAGGATTGGCGGCGCCCGTTGCCGGTCGGCTTCATGCCCATCAGGCGCGCATTCTGCCGATCCTGCATGTAGCCGACGAGTCGTCCGTCCTCGATAAGCACGTTGTAGCCCGAGGGTGTGCCCTCGTCGTCCACAGTCAGCGAGCCGCGCCGCTGCTCGATCGTGCCGTCATCCACGACCGTCACACCCTTGGACGCGACCATTTCGCCAAGCAAACCGGCGAATGCCGAGGTCTTCTTGCGATTGAAGTCGCCCTCCAGCCCATGCCCGACGGCTTCGTGCAGCATGACACCCGGCCAGCCGGAGCCGAGCACGACATCCATCGTGCCTGCCGGGGCCTCGATGGCCGAAAGGTTGACCAGCGCCTGCCGCAGCGCTTCGCGCGCGCCATCCTGCCAGTTTTCCGTTGCCAGAAACGCGCCAAAACCCTGCCGTCCACCTGTCCCGAAAGAGCCGCTTTCCTGCCGGTCGCCGTCACCGGCCACCACGGAGATGTTGAGGCGCGTCATCGGCCGGATGTCACGCACCCGGTGACCATCGCGCCGGATGATGTCGACAACCTGCCAGCTCGCGGCGACCGAAGCGGTCACCTGGCGGACGCGCGGATCCTCGGCGCGAAGAAACGCGTCGATTTCCTGCAGCAACTGCGCCTTGGCCTCGAAGCTCGGCTCGCCGATGGGGTTTTCTGCGGTATAAAGCCGCTTGTTGGTCCCCTGCGGCGCGTCGGCATAGGTGCCGGAATAGCCGCGCGTCACCGCGCCAACAGCATCTGCGGCGCGCTTGAGCGCGGCCAGCGAAAGGTCGCCCGCATGGGCATAGCCGACAGCGTCGCCTGCGACAGCGCGGAGGCCAAAGCCCTGGTCGGTGTTAAATGTACCCGCTTTCAGCCGCCCGTCGTCGAAGGTAAGCGCTTCTGCCTGCGCATGCTCTATATAGAGCTCACCATCGTCGGCGTCCTTGAGTGCATCGCCGACAACGGCCTTCAGTTGTGCCTCGTCGGCATCAAAGAGCTTGAGAAGATCGTCGTTCATGGCCTGCCCGCAATTCCGTGTGATTCATCGTTGCCCTTACAGATAGGGCAATCACGGGCCCGCCACCAGATTGACCGCGCAAAATCCCGCACAAAGGCTGGCTGACAGGGGTCCTTTGGCGAACCTGCAATTATCATGTACGGAATTGTGGGCGTTGCGGTTGAAGAGTGTGCCGGGCACAGAAACATTTGCGCTTCTGCTATTTCAAGCGTGTCGCATATTTATACGCCGCGCATAGAATTTTGCTTATCTGGAAACAATAAGGTCGACAGGAAAACTATTATATTCAATTCAACTCATAAGGGCATGAAGCGCAAAAAGCCATACCGATGTGAGTGCAACTGATAGGGGTACAGAGTAACGCGGCTTGATGCCGACAAGGATCATCGCGAAAATGACAATCATCAAAATAATAATGAACAGAAAAATCACCGCAGCAGGTCCGCATTCAAGTCGCAAATCACGCACCGGCCGTTGTTCAAAACGTACTCGACCGATCAGGCGTCAATAATTGTTTGATTCGCCCATTGACCTCCGTGTTAACGTGATTTGTGAGCGCAAATCCTCGGGCGGAAGCCTGAAAAACCGAGGTTTCTAAAACGCAAACCTCTTCAGAGCGCGATATTCTGGGTCGCGCTCTCCGGCGCGGTTTTTTTGCGTGGCGAAGCCGTCCGTTTCAGGCTAAGATTAGCATCACTATCGTGAGCATAGGATTTATAGCCAGGAAACAGGGATTCGAAAGGCATTCCAAGGGCTTCCGCCAGAGCCATCGCGCCACGCCTATTGCGTCTTGCGATCCCATGTCGAACAGCACTCTCGTCCAATCCAGCATCTCGTGCGATACCGGAAAGGGTCATTCCGCGACGGCGAACTTCGGCAAGGATGTCATGTCTGTCTGGCTTTTTGGGAAAGCCGCGCATGGGGTTCTTGGTCCTCAATGTAGCCTCTTGGTTGCAGTAAGGTGATCGGCGAACTGATGCGAGGTAAACATAAAAAGTTGCATAATGCAAATGAAAGTTGATGCGCACAACTCATAAATTGCAGGAAAAATGCACGTATAACGATATTAAATTGAAGAAATAAACTATAGAGTGTATTTGGGGTCTTAATAGTCAGGCAAGGATATGTTGACGGAAAATTTTGACCGGGAAGGTTTTTCAAACCGGCTTCGCTTTCTGCAGGGCGACATGAGCGACCGTGCCTTTGCTGCCAAGATCGGCATCAGCCCCACCAGTCTGAGCAACTACCTGAATGGTCAGACGCCGGGCGTGGACAAGGTCGTGGGCATTGCAGCGTCCTGCGGCGTCTCGGTGGCTTGGCTCATCACGGGTTATGGTGACTCCGCCGCCGAGGCCGCGACGGTTCAGGAAAGCGGCATGCAGCTTGTGCCGCGTCTCGATCTGCGCGCATCAGCCGGTGGCGGAGCAACGGGAGATAGTGGCGAGACCGTCGATTTTCTGCCTCTGCCGGACCAGCTCCTGCGCTCCACAGGGATTAATGTCGAGAAGGCGCGGGTGCTGACTGTGGCTGGTGACAGCATGGAGCCGACCCTGTCTTCGGGCGACCTGCTGCTGGTCGATACATCGGTGCGCCGCGTCAAGGGCGAGGCACTTTATGTGCTGGTCCGCGACGACGAACTTTTCGTCAAGCGGGCGCAGAAGCGATTGAATGGTTCCGTCCTGATCAGCAGCGACAATCCACGTTACCTGCCGGAAGAGTTTTCCGAGGTCGACGCTGACCGGCTACGCGTTGTCGGTCGCGTCGTCTGGTTTGGACGCAATCTGTAGCAGCTCTAATTTGGGAGCTGACGCCAAGCGATGACACGAGGCGCCAGTCAGCTCTGAGTAAAATCAATCAGGGCAGTGCGTCGAAACCATCGGCAAATCCCTTGAGATCAACCGGTATGCCAATGCCCTGCTCGGGCGACTGGAATACAATAAAGGTTGCCTGGGATCCGGCGCGGATGGTTTTCAGCAGGTCATCCTGAAGAACGACCTCTGCATAGCAGCCGTCCGAGAAGCAGCGCACGAAATAGGCGCGGCCGATATCCTTGCCATCGACATTGAGCCCGAGGCCGTTCGGCAGAAGCACGCCAAGCGGTGCGAGAACGCGCAGAATTCGCGACTTGCGATCTGCCGTCTTCAGCACAACGACGGAAAGGCCGATTTCCGGACGGTCATCGGCGACAACATTCTGCATCAGTGCGCATTGTTCTTCCGACGCGCCTGCCGGCGTGTCGCAGATGACAGACCATGCGCCGTGCGTCGAGCGAACGGTGCCTTGGCCGGGAGCGCCTGACGGGGAGGGCGCAGGTGTCTGCGCCTGCGCAGCCAGCACCACCGGCGCAAACGCCATCGAAGCAACAAAGGGAGCGACCTGCAGAAGCCGCTTCAGCGTAAAAGACATCATGCGCAACCTCGAAGGGGCGATTCGCCCGGGAAGTCTCAGTAGTTGTTTCTGCACCAGTTTGTCCGTCATGAACAGCACTGGCGCCAAGTTTCAAAAGCCGCCCTGCAGCATTCACGCCAGAGCCGAAATGACGCTGATAAAGACCGTTAAGCCGCATCAAGGCCCACCCTGTCAAATCCTATTGGCCTTCAACAGAGCTTTCGCGCACTGAATCGTTTGCGCCCTTGTCCATCAGCTGCAACGCAGCGTCTTGGTTCGATCCGGTTTTCTAGCGTCGCTGGCATTGTTCTAAGGCTTTAGGGTCGGTTCCATCGTCCATGTCTGTCTCCAGGCTCGTTTCCGAGGCGCGAAAGCCTGAGCGACAGGACATAAGGAGGGCAAGGCGGCGGAAATGGGACGTGGCGGGCGCTCGCCATCGAATCTCGAGCCCTTTTTGCGATTTGGCGGTGGTCGGTCGGTGAGAAAGCCGCCCTTTCGGTGCGTCATCAGGCTTCCCGGCCTGTGATCAAATGCCCGATAACGTTCTCAATTTGATAAAATTCAACCCTTGTCCGGTGATTGCGCAAAAATGACGCATGGCTAACGGCTGACGGCAGTTGCGAATAGGTCTAAACTGTGGTTTGAAACAGGTATTATAGCTGGGATTCTGCTATATGGTTTGATCTTGATCAAACGTGAGGGGAGAGAGTTTCGTGAGGAATAAAGCTATCGCAGCTTTGGCGTCCGCAGCGCAGTTGCTGCTCGCAGGTGCAGCCTTCGCTGCGCAACCGATGCCATGGCAGACCGATCTTCAGCCCGCCGCGTCTGGCGTCATGAAGGAAATTCGCTGGTTCGAAGAGTATACACTTTGGTTCGTGGTTCCGATCACGCTCTTCGTCCTGCTGCTGTTGATCATCGTGGTCGTGCGCTTCAATGCGCGCTCCAATCCGGTGCCTTCGAAGACGAGCCACAACACGCTCATCGAGGTGGTGTGGACGCTGGGGCCGGTTCTGGTGCTGTTCCTCATTGCCATTCCGTCCTTCCAGCTTCTCTCCAAGGAGCTGATCATTCCGAAGGACGCGGACATGACGATCAAGGCCACGGGCAATCAGTGGTACTGGTCTTATGAATATCAGGGCGAAAAGGTTCTGAGCTTCGATTCCGTGCTGCTGAAGGATGACGATCGCGCCAAGTTCGGCAAGGAAGACAAGGGTGCCTATCCGCGCCTGCTGGCTGTGGATAACGAGCTGGTCGTGCCTGTCGGTAAGACGGTGCGCGTTCTCGTCACCGGCGCTGATGTGATCCACGCGTTCGCTATGCCGGCCTTTGGCGTGAAGATCGATGCCGTGCCGGGCCGCATGAACGAAACATGGTTCAAGGCTGACGCCGAGGGTCTTTACTACGGTCAGTGTTCCGAGCTTTGCGGCAAGGATCACGCCTTCATGCCGGTGGCCATTCGCGTGGTCAGCGATGAGCAGTACAAGACCTGGCAGGCCGCCGCCCAGAGCGATCTGAATGGCGCAAACAAGGCCCTGATGGCAGCCGTCGACAAGAAAAATGTCGACGTTGCGGCCAAGTGATCGGGGAGGAGACAAGATAATGGCTGGACATTCGGCACACGATTCACATGCCCACGATGCGCATGACGATCATGCTCATCACACGCCCGGGTTCTTTACACGCTGGTTTCTGTCGACCAACCACAAGGACATCGGGACCCTCTATCTGATCTTCGCGATCTTCGCAGGCGTCATCGGCGGTCTTCTGTCGGTTCTCATGCGCATGGAACTGCAGGAGCCAGGCATCCAGATCTTCAACGGTCTGGCGCAGATGGTTTATGGCATGCAGGGCGATGCCGCCATCGATGGCGGCAAGCAGATGTATAACGTCTTCACCACCGCGCATGCTCTGATCATGATCTTCTTCATGGTCATGCCGGCGTTGATCGGTGGCTTTGCCAACTGGATGATCCCGATCATGATCGGCGCTCCGGACATGGCGTTCCCGCGCATGAACAACATTTCGTTCTGGCTGATTGTTCCGGCTTTCCTTCTGCTCGTCCTGTCGATGTTTGCGCAAGGACCGGCAGGTGGCTACGGCGTCGGCGGCGGCTGGACCATGTATCCGCCGCTCTCCACGGCAGGTACGCCCGGCCCGGCAGTTGACCTTGCGATCCTTGCCCTTCACGTGGCAGGTGCGTCGTCGATCCTTGGTGCGATCAACTTCATCACCACGATCATGAACATGCGCGCTCCCGGCATGACGCTTCACAAGATGCCTCTGTTTGCCTGGTCGGTTCTGATCACTGCATTCCTTCTGCTGCTGTCGTTGCCGGTTCTGGCGGGCGGCATCACGATGCTGCTGACGGACCGCAACTTCGGCACGTCCTTCTTCGCGCCTGAAAACGGCGGTGACCCGATCCTGTTCCAGCATCTGTTCTGGTTCTTCGGTCATCCGGAAGTGTACATTCTGATCCTGCCCGGTTTCGGCATCGTCAGCCACATCATCTCGACCTTCTCGCGCAAGCCTGTCTTCGGCTATCTCGGCATGGCATACGCTATGGTGGCGATCGGCGCAGTCGGCTTCATCGTGTGGGCGCACCACATGTACACGGTCGGTCTGTCGCTTAATACGCAGCGCTACTTCCTGTTCGCCACGATGGTCATCGCTGTTCCGACGGGTGTGAAGATCTTCTCCTGGATCGCAACGATGTGGGGTGGTTCGATCTCGTTCCGCACGCCGATGATCTGGGCGATCGGCTTCATCTTCCTGTTCACGGTGGGTGGTGTCACAGGCGTTCAGCTCGCCAACGCCGGCCTCGACCGCGCAGTACACGACACCTACTACGTGGTCGCGCACTTCCACTACGTTCTTTCGCTAGGTGCCGTGTTCGCGATCTTCGCAGCCTGGTACTACTGGTTCCCGAAGATGACGGGTTACATGTACAGCGAGTTCCTTGGAAACCTGCACTTCTTCATCATGTTCGTTGGCGTGAACATGGTGTTCTTCCCGCAGCATTTCCTCGGTCTGGCCGGCATGCCGCGCCGCTATATCGACTATCCTGATGCATTTGCCGGCTGGAACTTCGTGTCCTCCGTCGGCTCCTACATCTCGGCATTCGGTGTCGTGGTCTTCTTCGCCTGCGTCATCGAGGCGTTCATGAAGAAGCGCGTCGCCGGTGACAATCCCTGGGGCGAGGGCGCCGATACGCTGGAATGGCAGCTGTCTTCTCCGCCGCCGACCCACCAGTGGGAACAGTTGCCCCGCATCAAGTAATGAAAAATGCCCGGGACGCCGCCTCGGTGGCGTCCCGGCCTCAAGCTTCAGAAGTTCCGGGTAGAATGCATGTCAGTGGTTGAAAACGAGAATGTCGCAGGCACGCAGGCCGGTCTCCGTATTTCGGAGGCGAGTGCCGGTGATTTCTTTGCGCTTCTGAAGCCGCGAGTCATGTCGCTGGTCGTGTTCACGGCATTTGCGGGCATGGTGCTTGCCCCCGGTCATATCAATTTTGCCATCGCAACGATTGCGATCGCCTGCATCGCGGTGGGCGCTGGCGCCTCCGGTGCGCTCAACATGTGGTTTGATGCCGACATCGATGCCGTCATGGACCGCACGGCCAAGCGCCCGATCCCGGCAGGCAAGGTCATGCCGGGCGAAGCGCTGATTTTCGGCCTCGTCCTGTCGGCGTTTTCGGTCGTCATCCTCGATCTTGCTGTCAATTCGGTCGCGGCTGGTCTCCTGGCTTTCACCATCTTCTTCTACGCTGTCGTCTACACGATGTGGCTCAAGCGCTCGACGCCGCAGAACATCGTCATCGGCGGCGCTGCGGGTGCGTTCCCTCCGATGATCGGCTGGGCCTGCGTCACCGGCGGTGTGTCGCTCGACAGCATCATTCTCTTTCTCATCATCTTCCTCTGGACGCCTGCCCATTTCTGGGCCTTGGCGCTGTTCAAGATGAAGGATTATGGCGCAGCGGGCGTGCCCATGCTGCCGAATGTTGCCGGTATTCCGACCACCAAGAAGCAGATTGTGCTCTATGCAGTGCTGACTGCAGCCGTCGGCGTCGCGCCCGCGTTTACGGGCCTTTCCTCTGTCTATTACGGCGCGTTTTCGGGTCTTCTTGGCCTTGCGCTGGTCTGGATGTCGATCGGCGTGCTGCGTATGGATGACGCGGACCAGAAAATGGTCCCGGCCAAGAAGCTGTTCGCCTATTCCATCCTTTATCTCTTCGTGATCTTCCTTGCGCTGATGATCGATCGTCTGGCGATGCACCTCTTTTCTGTCGGAGGGATCGCATGATCGAAACGGTCAAGCTGACGGATGCACAAAAGAAATCTCGGCGCGGGCGCAATATTGCGCTTGGGCTTGTTCTGGCTGGTCTGGTTGTCATCTTTTACATCATGACCATCGTTAAATTCAGTAGCGGGCACGCGTGAGTGCATCGCGGCTGGGAGGGCCGATGGACGCGAAAACTTCAGGCAAGACGAAAAACGGACTGGTCGCCGCTGTTTGTGTCGGGCTTTTTCTCGGCATGATCGGGCTGTCCTACGCGGCTGTCCCGTTCTACAGGCTCTTCTGCCAGGTAACCGGCTATGGTGGCACCGTTCGCCAGGTCGAACAGGCTTCGGCGGTTGTCCTCGATCAGACAATCAAGATCCGTTTCGATGGCAATGTGGTCCCGGGTCTTCAGTGGGATTTCCAGCCTGACCAGCGCGAAATCACCATGAAGATCGGCGAGACGAAGCAGATCTTCTTCCACGCCAAGAACACATCGAATGTGGAAACGACCGGCCAGGCGACGTTTAACGTCACGCCCGAGCAGGCTGGCGCCTATTTCAACAAGATCCAGTGCTTCTGCTTCACCGAAACCACGCTGAAGCCGGGCCAGGAACTGGAAATGCCTGTTCTGTTCTTCGTCGATCCTGATATTACGAAGGACCGCGAGACGAACACGATCAAGACGATTACACTGTCCTACACCTTCTATCCGCATGAAAAGACCCAAGGTGTCGCGGATGCGAAGGCTAAGGACAATGCGAATAAATTGTAATTTGAGTGAGGAGACCCCTGGTTCGCCAGGGTGGGATTGAATTTCGGGGATTGGAAAGATGGCAGACGCACATCAGAGACAACACGACTATCACATTATCGACCCGAGCCCGTGGCCAGCACTGGCTTCATTGGGCGCCTTCATCATGGCGATCGGCGGTGTCGGTTACATGCGATATCTTGCGGGTGGCGAATTCAAGCTGTTCGGCATCAATCTTGCGCATCCGTGGCTGTTCTTCATAGGCCTCGTCGTTGTCCTCTATACGATGTTCGCCTGGTGGGCGGACACCGTAAAGGAAGCGCATGAGGGTCATCATACTCGCGTTGTGTCGCTGCACCTGCGCTACGGCATGATCATGTTCATCGCCTCGGAAGTGATGTTCTTCGTCGCCTGGTTCTGGGCGTTCTTCGATGCCAGCCTCTTCCCCGGTGAAGCGATCCAGGCTGCCCGCACGGCCTTCACCGGTGGCCAGTGGCCGCCGAAGGGCGTCGAGGTTCTCGATCCGTGGCATCTGCCGATCTATAACACCGTGATCCTGCTTCTGTCCGGCACCACAGTGACCTGGGCACATCACGCGCTGCTGCACGGCGATCGTCGCGGCTTGATCAACGGTCTCGTCCTGACCGTTCTGCTCGGCATGCTCTTCACGTTCGTGCAGGGCTACGAGTATGCGCACGCGCCTTTCGGCTTCAAGAATTCGATCTATGGCGCAACCTTCTTCATGGCGACGGGCTTCCACGGCTTCCACGTGATCATTGGTACGATCTTCCTGGCAGTCTGCCTCTTGCGCGCGCTGGGTGGCGATTTCACGCCGAAGCAGCATTTCGGCTTCGAGGCAGCAGCCTGGTACTGGCACTTCGTGGACGTTGTGTGGCTGTTCCTCTTCTTCGCCGTCTATATCTGGGGCGGCTGGGGCGCACCTCTGGCACACGGCTGACCGGCCTGTCAGGCTTGATTTTGAGACGGCGCAGTCAAACTGCGCCGTCTTGCATTTGTGATAAGGAGTGCATCCATGGACATTCGCGAAGAAAAGGGCCCTTCGGGCGGCCGCTATGTCACGACGGTCGAAGGTCACGAGGCGGAAATGACCTATTCGCGCGCCTCCGCTCACCTCATCATCATCGACCACACGGCGGTGCCTGATGCCCTGCGCGGCAAAGGCGTCGGACAGGCGCTCGCATTGCACGCCGTGGAAGAGGCGCGGGCGGGTGGCTGGAAAATCATTCCCTTGTGCCCATTCTTCAAGGCGCAGCTTGCCCGCCACCCCGAATGGCGCGATATCATCCAGTGACAGGAATCACGGCGGCAGCATAAATTGAACAACGACCAACAAGACACAGCGCTCTATCCACCCGTCAATCCAATTGCCGCAGGCCTCAAGGGCTGTTGCCCACGGTGCGGGCAGGGCAGGCTTTTTGACGGTATCAGCAAGGTCAGGCCCGCCTGCAGCAGCTGTGGCCTCGACTATTCCTTCATCGATGCCGGCGATGGTCCTGTCGTGTTTGTCATCCTGATTGTCGGGTTTGTGTTTCTCGGACTGGCGCTGGCCGTCCAGGTGTCCTACGAGCCTCCGCTCTGGCTGCAGTTTCTCATGTGGATTCCGCTGGCACTTGTCGCGAGCCTTGCCCTGATGCGCGCCCTGAAGGGCGTGCTGATCACGCTGCAATATGCCAACAAGGCCAAACCGGGCGAGATCGACCGTGGCTGAGGCAACTGTGCGCAGAAGAAGACGTAGCCCGGTTCGAACCGCGCTGACATTGATCTTGCTGGCGGTCACGCTCACCGTGCTGGTGTCGCTGGGGTCCTGGCAGGTCCGCCGCTTGCACTGGAAGGAAGCGCTGCTTTCGGAAATCGCCGAGCGACGCGCGATGCCGCCGGTGAAGGTCGAGGAGATCAGCGCGCTGCTGGCCTCCGGCAGCGATGTCGATTACCGACCCGTCGAATTGCGCGGCACATTCGATCATGCACGCGAGCAGTTCTTCTTCGCAACCTTCAACGGCGAGACGGGCTATTATGTCTATACGCCGATGACGATCGCCGGGGGCAACATCGTCTTCGTCAATCGCGGCTTCATTCCCTATGACAAGAAAGATGCTGCGCTCAGGCAGGCTGGAGAAGTTCAGGGTGATGTGACTGTCAGGGGTCTCGCCCGTTCGCGTCTCGGCGGCAAGCCTTCCTGGTTCGTGCCTGAGAATGATCTGCAGAAAAACATCTTCTACTGGAAGGACCTCGACGCCATGGCGGTTCACGCCGGGCTGGACAAGACCAGGGTTCTGCAATTCTTTGTCGATGCAGATGCGACGCCAAACCCGGGCAATATGCCGGTCGGCGGGGTAACCCAGTTCGATTTCCCCAATAACCATTTACAATATGCCGTGACATGGTATGGCCTAGCCGCAGTTCTGGCGGTCATCTCGGGCGTCTACTGGCGTCGAAACCGCAAAGCGAGATAAGAGCCTGACCCCGTAGAGTGTCGCGCGTCCCACTGGACGCAGGGCTTGCGCATCGGGCAATGAGCCCACACATGAATTGACGCATCGAGGACCGTTCCAATGCACGTTGCAGCCGCCATTCTCACAGCGCTCGTTGCGCTTCTCCATGTTTACATTCTCTATCTGGAGATGTTCCTTTGGACGAAGCCCCAAGGCTTGCGCGTTTTCGGCATGTCGCTGGAAAAGGCGCAGGAAACCAAGGTTCTGGGCGCCAACCAGGGTCTTTACAATGGCTTTCTCGCAGCCGGCCTCATCTGGAGCCTTGTGCACCCCAACCCGGCATTTGCCTATGAACTCAAGGTATTCTTCCTCGGCTGCGTGATCGTCGCTGCGATCTACGGTTCGCTGACTGCCAGCCGCAAGATCATCTTTACGCAGGGAAGCCCGGCGATCGTCGCAATGATCGCAGTGCTGGCCGCCGGCGTTCCCGCCTGAGGACGAAAGCCATGGCAGACAAGATCACCATTCGCCTTTGCGAGCCGCGCGGCTTTTGCGCCGGTGTCGATCGCGCGATCCAGATCGTGGTCCTCGCGCTGAAGCGCTTCGGTGCTCCCGTCTATGTTCGCCACGAAATCGTGCACAATCGCTTCGTGGTCGAGGGACTCGAAGCCAAGGGTGCTGTCTTCGTCGAGGAACTGGATGAGATTCCCGCCGAGCATCGCGCCCAGCCGGTCGTCTTTTCGGCACATGGCGTCCCGAAGTCGGTGCCGGCGGATGCGACCGCGCGCAACCTGTTCTATCTTGATGCAACATGCCCGCTTGTCTCGAAAGTGCACAAGCAGGCCATGCGCCACCAGCGTCTTGGTCGTCATGTCGTTCTGATCGGCCATGCGGGCCATCCCGAGGTCATCGGAACCATGGGCCAACTGGAGCCGGGCGCTGTGTCGCTGATTGAAACGGTGGAGGACGCCGACCGCTACGAACCCGCAGATCCGGACAATCTTGGTTTCGTAACGCAGACCACCCTGTCGGTCGATGATACGGCGGGCGTCATTGCGCGGCTCTCGGAGCGCTTCCCAAATCTCGCAGCCCCTTCGGCTGACAGCATCTGCTATGCCACGACCAACCGGCAGGAGGCGGTCAAGGCCGCGGCGCAAGGCTGCGATCTTTTCCTTGTTGTCGGTGCTCCAAACTCTTCGAATTCCAAGCGGTTGGTCGAAGTTGCCCTGAAGGCGGGTGCGCGCAAGTCTCTTCTCGTCCAGCGTGCCGACGAGATCGACTGGGACAATCTGGGACCGATTTCGGTGGTCGGCCTGTCGGCTGGCGCATCGGCGCCCGAAGTCATCGTCAACGAGATCATCGCCGCCTTCAAGGAACGCTATGACGCCACTGTCGACCTTGCCGTCACCGCCGAGGAAAACGAACATTTCCTCGTCAACCGTGAACTGCGCGACGTCGAATTGACGGCTGCCGACATGGCATTCGTCAACGGCTGATCCCCATATCGTCGGTCGAAGCGTCCGCACGATCATTACAATTCGAACGATTGGCGGCAGGGCGCATTAACCGCCTTTATTGCCGATTTGCTGACAAAGCTCTGATACCTTCACCCCATGATAAAAAGTCTGCCTTTGGGGGCATGGGGCTGTGCTGAAGCAATTGAATAACAGATTTGTCGCAGAAGTCGCCTCGGGCGCGGGCATCTTTGCCCTGCTCGTCGCGTTGGCTTTCCGTTTCGACTTACATGCGCGGCTTGATGCGTATTTCGAGCATCGCGGGAGTGCCATCCTGCCGGATTTGCTGACGGCCGGCATGATCGCAGGCCTGATGGGCCTCGTCTACACCATCCTGCGCATGCGGGTGCTGTCCGACGAAATCGCCCGCCGCAAGGATGCGGAACTCCGCAGCGATTGGGCCGCCAAGCACGACGCCTTGACCGGACTTTACAATCGCCGTGGTCTTTCTGCCGTTCTTGAAGGCTTTTATTCCCGCGATTGCTCCCAGAATTCCTATGCCATGTTCGGGATCGACCTCGATGGCTTCAAGAAGGTGAATGACCTTCTGGGTCACGAAGGCGGCAACGCCGTGCTGAAGGTTGTGGCCGATCGCCTGCGCTCTACCCCCGGCAATGATTATGTCTTCCGGCTTGGCGGCGATGAGTTTCTTGTCGCCTGCAAGGTAACGCCGGGGTTTGACGCTGAGGCCAAGGGTCGCGAACTCGTTGAAGAGATTTCCAGGCCGATGGATGGTGGCGGCGCGACTGTGGATTTCGGCGCAAGCGTCGGTGTCGCGATCTATCCGGATCATGAAACGGATATCGAACTCGTCATTCACTATGCCGACTGTGCGATGTATGAAGCAAAGCGCGCTGGCAAGAACCGCGTCGTCCTGTTCGATCAGGACATGGAAGATGCGCTCCAGAAGCGCATACTCCTGGAAGCCGAGCTGAAGCAGGGCCTGAAGGAACGCTCTATCAAGCCCTACTATCAGCCGCTGGTCGATCTCAGGACCAACAGGATTGTTGGCTTCGAGGCTCTCGCCCGTTGGGAAATCACGCCGGGCCGCTTCGTGCCTCCGATGGAATTCATCGCGCTTGCCGAAGAGACCGGCATGATCGTCGAACTCACCGAGCAGCTTTTCCGGTTGGCAGTCGAAGAGGCGATGCATTGGCCGTCCGGCATGGTTCTGTCGTTCAATCTCTCGCCGATCCAGTTGGGTGACCGGATGCTCGGGCTTCGACTGATGAAAATTCTCGGCGAATTCGGCATGCCGCCGTCGCGCCTTGAGGTCGAGATCACCGAGACCGCGCTGATGAAGGATACGGAAACGGCCTATGCCGTGCTTGCCGATCTCATGAAGTCCGGCATTCGCATTGCGCTCGACGATTTCGGAACCGGCTACTCCAGCCTCTCGCAGCTGGCCGGCTACAGGTTCGACAAGATCAAGATCGACCGCAGTTTCGTGTCCAGCCTTTCGGACAATGATCGGCAGGACAAGGTTGTGCGCGCCATTCTCGCGCTCAGCAACAGTCTTGGTGCAAAGACGACCGCCGAGGGTATCGAGGACCCTGCCCAGCTCGAACTGCTGCGCCATCTGGGCTGTGATGTGGGGCAGGGCTTCCTGTTTGGCAAGGCCATTCCTGCCGAGCAAATTCCGGCGCTGATTTCCAGCATGAACGATCAGGGTGATGCGCGGGTCGCCTGACCGCGTCTCGAGTTGCAGGCCTAAATTTTCGTGGGTGTGCTGCCAAACGGGTAGAAGTCGCGCGCCGCTGCCTGTATGCCTTCGTGCAACGAAGCATGCGAGCGCGATGAACCTGTGGCCGTATATACCGACATTTCCGAAGATGAGCTTTCCGCGTTTCTGGCAGATTACGACGCCGGAACGCTGCTGTCCTACAAGGGCATTGCCGAGGGCGTTGAAAACTCCAACTTTCTTCTACACACCACGTCCGGCAATTTCATCCTGACGCTCTATGAGAAGCGGGTCGATCCTGCTGATCTGCCGTTCTTCCTGGGTCTGATGCAGCATCTGGCGGGCAATGGCTTGTCATGTCCCTTGCCGCTGGTGCGCAGGGATGGCGGCATGCTGGGCGTACTTGCAGGCCGCCCGGCCGCCATGGTGACCTTCCTGGAAGGCATGTGGCCGCGCAAGCCCAACGTCAATCACTGCCGTGAGACCGGCCGCGCGATCGCATTGATGCACGAAGCCGGGCAGGGCTTTGCCATCCATCGCCGCAACGCGCTCTCCGTGCCCGGCTGGCGCCCGCTTTGGGACAAGTCGGCCGCCCGGATCGGCGAAATCGATGCGACGCTCGCAGATGAAATTCCCGGCGAGCTCGATTTTCTGGAGGCCAACTGGCCAGCCGATCTGCCGTCGGGCGTGATCCATGCGGATGCCTTTCCCGACAATGTGTTCTTTATCGGCGAGAGCTTTTCCGGCCTCATCGACTTCTATTTCGCCTGCAACGATTTCCTCGCCTACGACGTGGCAGTCTGCCTCAACGCCTGGTGCTTCGAGAAGGACGGTTCGTTCAACCTCACCAAGGGCATGGCGCTGTTGGCCGGATACCAATCCGTCCGCCCGCTGAGTGCGGCTGAAATCGAGGCCCTGCCCATGTTGGCGCGCGGCTCTGCGCTGCGTTTCTTCCTGACGCGCCTCTACGACTGGCTGATGACACCGGCCGGTGCGCTCGTGGTCAAGAAGGACCCTCTGGAATATCTCCGCAAGCTGCGCTTCCACGCCCACGTCAAGAGCGCTGCCGACTACGGCCTTTGAGAGACTGATGCATGAAACACGTTGATCTGTTCACCGATGGCGCCTGCTCGGGCAATCCGGGCCCCGGGGGCTGGGGCGCGATCCTGCGCTATGGCGACAAGGAAAAGGAGATGTGCGGTGGCGAGGCTGACACGACCAACAACCGCATGGAACTGATGGCGGCGATTGAAGGCCTCAATGCGTTGAAGACGCCCTGCGAGGTCGATCTCTACACCGACAGCGCCTACGTGAAGGACGGCATTACCAAGTGGATTTTCGGCTGGAAGAAAAACGGCTGGAAGACTGCCGACAAGAAGCCGGTGAAGAATGCCGAGCTCTGGCAAGCGCTGGAAGCAGCGCGCGACCGCCACAAGGTGACGCTGCACTGGGTCAAGGGCCATGCCGGACATCCGGAAAACGAACGCGCCGACGAGCTCGCCCGCAAGGGAATGGAACCGTTCAAGAAGCGCTGAGCGCACGCTCCACGAACATCAGCCGGTCCTGACCCCAGAACATCTCATTGCCGACGAAGAAGGTCGGCGCACCGAAAACGCCACGCCTGACGGCGTCCTCCGTGTCGGCTTTCAGCTTCTCCTTCACCGCGTCATCGCCGATGGCCGCCAGCAGCGCCTGCGGATCGATGCCGGCGCGCGCAAGCACTTTTCCGATTTCCTGCGGGTCACCGAGATTGACCGGCTCCTCGAACATGGCGGGATAGATGGCGGACAGGTAGGCCTCAAGCGCCTCCGGTCCACGCATCAGCATCGCCGTTGCGCCGCGCATCAGCGGTAGCGTGTTGATCGGAAAGTACGGGTTCATCCGGAACGCGATCCCGTAATAGTCGGCCCAACGTTTGAGGTCGATGAGCGAGTAGCTGCCCTTTGCGGGCACAATCATCGGGCTCTGGTTGCCTGTCGCCTTGAAGATCCCGCCGATCAGGATGGGTCGCCATACGATTTCGGCGTGGCAGCGCGCAACAATCGTGGGCAGCGCCCGCCAGGCTATGTGGCTGAAGGGGCTGCCGACATCGAAGAAGAATTCGACCTGTTTCATGAGTGTTCCTTGCCTTCTGAAGCGGGTTACCAGCGCTCGGACCATGGCCGCAGGTCAAGTTCATGCGTCCACGCGTCGCGCGGCTGCGTGTGCAGATGCCAGTAGTTTTCAGCAATGTGATTGGGGTTCAGGATTCCGTCCGTATCCTTTTGCGCATAGCGGTCGGGAAAGTTCGTGCGGATGAACTCGGTGTCGATCGCTCCATCGATCACGACATGGGCGACGTGAATGTTCTTCGGTTGCAGTTCACGCGCCATGCTCTGCGCGAGCGCGCGCAGCGCATGCTTCGCGCCCGAAAACGCCGCGAAATTGGCCGATCCCCTCAGCGACGCCGTGGCACCGGTAAAGATGATCGTTCCACGCTCACGCGCCGCCATGCGCCTGGCGACCTCTCGTCCGTTGAGAAAGGCGCTGAAGCAGGCCATTTCCCAGATCTTGAAGTATTTGCGCGCTGTTTCATCCAGAATGCTGCTGGGCACGTTCGCCCCGATATTGAAAACCATGACCTCGATAGGCCCAACTTCCCGCTCGATGCGCTCGACCAGCGCCACGACGTCATCTTCCTTGCGGGCATCGGAGGCAAAACCTTCTGCATCCCCGCCTTCGGCACGGATTGCTTGCACAAGGTCCTCCAACTTATCGGCAGAACGCCGCGTCACGCAGGCAACGTAACCGCCCTTGGCGAAGCGGCGGGCAATAGCTGCACCTGTGGCGTCGCCTGCGCCCACAATGAGCGCAGCCCTTTTTGAAGCCTCCTCCGCCATCTATCTCCTCCGACATAACGAGCGTTACAATAACGAACGTTATGTGATAGGCTGATTGCGTGTCAAGCAAGCGGGGGCAGGCAGGATCGAATGCGCTATCAGGACGGTTACAAGGATGAAAAGCGGAAGGCATTGCTGAAATCGGCCGGTGCAGCGGCAAAGCGCAAGGGGTTCGCAGCCACCGGCATTGACACTTTTGCCGCTGCGGCCGGCGTCACCTCAGGTGCCTTGTATGCGCATTTCGGCTCCAAGGGCGGACTGCTCGACGCACTGATCGTCAGCGAAATGGAACGCAGCCGTGCCCGTTGGGCGCGCCGCCCGGAGCTGGATGCAGACACATGGATGTCCGAGCAGGTTGCGCGCTATCTCACCCCGGCCCATGTCGAAAGTCCCGAGGGTGGCTGCATGCTGCCTACGCTTGCCGCCGACATTGCGCGTGCGCCGGACGAAACCCGCAAGCTGTTCGAGAACCAGTTGCACCTGGCCCAGAGTGAAATTGCCGCGAGGCTTGGCGGCAGCGACGCGGCCTGGCAATTTCTGGCCCGCATTGTTGGGGCAATGGTTCTGGCGCGCGCCGCGATTGATCCCGAGCTCCAGGCCGAGATCCTCAAGGCGAACGCAAACCCGGAAAACGACTCTGCAAGAACGGCTTAGCGCCACTTGATACAGTATCGCTCCAAAGGCACTTCATGCAAAGGATGACCCTCCCCGGTGGGGCATGGGGAGGGTTCCCGACCGCCAGTGATCTGAACGTTTGCTCACCGGCAGTCAGAACGGAGCGTTATGCGCACTATGCCTCCCGAATGCCTCCGCAGACTTGCGGGCTGCCGCGTGCATTCAGCCCTCAGCTGTTCTTCTGCATCGCAGCCGAAAGCTGCTCCACATTGAATCGGAACATCTTTTCGTATGTCGGGGCAGGGCCATCGGCCTTGGAGAGCGACTCGACATAGAGTTCGCCGCCAGCTTCCGCACCCGTGGCCTTGGCGATCTGCTTGACCATGCGCGGGTCATTCGAATTCTCGAAGAAGTAGGTCCTTACACCCTCCTTCTTGATCTGATCGATGAGCTTTGCCACGGCAGCGGCGGAGGCTTCCGTCTCGGTCGAAACGCCGAGCGGCGAAAGGAAGCTGACCTTGTATTCGCGGCCGAAGTAGCCGAACGCATCATGGCTGGTCAGCACCTTGCGGCGATCTTCGGGAATGGGGTCGATCTTCTGGTGGGCAAACGTGTTCATGGCATCGAGCTTTTTCAGATAGGTGTCCGCGTTGGCGTGAAACGCGCTTGCGTCCTCGGGATCGGCGGCCTTGAGCGCCTCCTCGATGTTCTGCACCCAGATCTTCACGTTGAGCGGGTCGTTCCAGACGTGCGGATCGGTGACGGTCTTGCCGTCTTCATCCATCTGGGCGGTCTTGATGCCGCTGGAGGCGATAACCGGCGTACCCTTGTAGCCCGATGCCGAGATGAGACGGTCCATCCAGCCCTCCAGGCCTTCGCCGCTGACGAAGACGATGTCGGCGGCATTCAGATGCTTGGCATCGGTCGGCGATGGTTCGAATTCGTGGGGGTCGCCGTTCGGCGCGACAAGGCTCGTGACCTTGACGTGGTCGCCGCCGACCTGATGCACGATATCGGCAAGCACGGTGAACGAGGCAACGGCCTTCAGTTCCTTGGCGGATGCGGCGCTGCCGGCGGCAAGCGCGGCGGGGAGGGCAAGGCCAAGTACGATCGCGGTCTTGAGCATGGAAGTCTCCTTTGGTCAGTTTGCGAGGTGGGGGCGGGGAAACAACCGCCGGACAAGGCCCGACGGTGCGAAAAGGATGGAAAGGCCATAGGCGACGGCCGCCGCCATGATGATGGTCGGGCCGGAGGCGATCTCGAGGTGGTAGGACGCAATGAGGCCGAAATAACCGGAGACAAGCGCGGTGATGGCCGCAATCGCCAACATGGCAGGCATGGAGCGTGCCCAGAGTTGCGCCACGGCTGCGGGCAGCATCATGAGCCCCACGGCCATCAAAGTGCCCAGCGCCTGGAAGCTTGCGACCAGGTTCAGCACAACCATCAGCATGAAGATGCCATGAATGACCGGTCCACGCCCGCCAACGGCGCGCAGGAAGCCCGGATCAAAGCATTCCACCACGAGCGGGCGATAGATCAGCGCCAGTGTCAGGAGCGTCAGCGAGGTGATCGCACCGATCAGCGCCAGAGCCGGATTGTCGATCGCCAGGATCGTCCCGAAGAGCACATGCAGGAGGTCGATATTGGACCCGCGCAAGGAGACGATCAGCACACCGAGCGCCAGCGAAATAAGGTAGAAGCTCGCGAAACTTGCATCCTCCTGCAGCACGGTTGTGCGGCTGACGAAGCCCGCAAGCAACGCCACGGAAAGCCCGGCCACCAGCCCGCCAAGACCCATGGCGGTGAGCGACAGGGACCCTGCAATGAGATAGCCGATAGCGGCCCCCGGCAATACGGCGTGGCTCAGCGCGTCGCCCATCAGGCTCATGCGGCGCATCATCAGGAAGGTGCCGATCGGTCCTGCACCGAGCGCCAGGCAGAAGCAGGCAACAAGCGCCCGGCGCATGAAGCCGTAGTCGGCAAACGGGGCAATGAAGATATCATAAGTGCTCATCGGGCAGGCTCGCAGACGGGTGCGTTGTCATCCCAGCGCTCGGCAAGCGCCTTGGCGCGCGCGAGATTTTGCTGCGACATGATGGAGCCTGTCGGCCCCCAGCCGATCAGTTCGCGGGCAATCAGCAGTGTTTCGGGAAAATGCGTACGCACCTGGTCGTGATCGTGCAGAACTGCGACGACCGTGCGGCCCTCGCCATGCCAGCGCAGCACGATATCGATGAGGTCCTGCGTCGTGCGGGCGTCGATGGCGGTAAAGGGTTCGTCCAGAATGATGACGGGCGCATCCTGCAGCAGCAGGCGGGCAAAGAGGACGCGCTGAAACTGCCCCGCAGAGAGCGAGCCGATCGGGCGCGTTTCAAAACCCTCCAGCCCGACAGCGGCAAGTGCTTCCCCGGCCTTTTGCATTTCGCCTCGTCCGATGAGACCAAAGGCGCCGGTGCGCTTCCAGCTGCCGAGCATCACGGTATCGAGAACGGTGATGGGAAAGCGGCGGTTGATGTCAGCCGCCTGCGGCAGGTAGCCATAGTCGTGCTGCGGCACGCTGCGGTGAATAGTCCCCTCGGCCGGCTTCAGCTCGCCCATGATAGCTTTCAGCAGCGTCGACTTGCCGGCACCGTTTGGTCCGGCGATGGCGGTGAGGCTGCCGCGGCTAAGAGCACCGGAGACATGGTGCACGGCTGGATGCCGGTTATAGGTAACGGTAACGTTTTCAAGGCGGATGGCGGGTGCATTCATGACAGCAGCGACGCCCACCAGATGGCGGTCCAGAGCAGGGCAAGCAGGATCACGGCAAGGCCCAGCCTGCTGAGCGCAGAGCGCTGGAGCAGGCTAAAGCGCCACGCGTTGGAACCAACGCGCAAAGGACGCTTTAGAGTCTCAAAATTCTGCATGTTCGCACCGCTCAATCAGGATGGATTGACCGCGACATGCAGGGTGCTGGGAGGAACGGTCAGGCATCTTGAATCCAGAAATGTTATACTATTACCGTAATGATATAACAAATCAGGCGAAAGCAAGGCAATGACGTTTTTCAAAGTCGGATTGATGGCGGCTGCTCGCTTATGCAGACGTGACCAGCTTCAGTGCCAGACCGGCCATGGTCAGGCCGATGATGGCATCCAGTATCCTCCAGGATGAAGGCCGCGCCATCAGCGGCTGAAGCAGGCGCGAGCCATAGCCGAGCGCGAAGAAGAACAGGAATGAACCGGTTGCGGCACCTGCGCCGAATGTCCATTGGTGCGGCGTAAAGCGCGTCGAAATCGAACCCAGAAAGACGACGGTGTCGAGATAGCAATGCGGGTTTGCCCATGTGAAGGCAAGGCAGGTAAGTACAGCCTTGCCGAGCGGCATGGCGGGCGCATCGGCCGGATTGAGCGACGCCGCACCGCGGAACGCAGCCTGCAGGCTGCGCAATCCATAGAAGGCAACGAAGGCCGCACCGCCATAGCGCATCACCGGCTCCAGCCATGGTGCCGCCTTGACCGCTACGCCGAAGCCAGCGACGCCCGCCGAAATCAGGATCGCATCCGAAACCGCGCAGATGGACGCGAGCACAAAGACATGCTCTCCGCGAAGGCCCTGCCGCAGCAGGAAGGCATTCTGCGCGCCAATTGCGACGATAAGCCCGAGGCTGGTGATGAGGCCGGTGAAATAGATTGCGAGCATGGGCGTGACCTGTTGAAAACCCTTGCTATCTGCCCGCATTCTGCGAATTAATGAAGCTAAATATTCTACACCAAAATTAGGAATCCTAATCCATGCTCGACTATGGTGCGCTGGCGGCGCTGGCTGCAGTCTCGCGCGAAGGAAGCTTTGAGCGGGCGGCGCTCAGTCTCAATGTCACGCCCTCGGCGATTTCCCAGCGCATCAAGCTGCTGGAGGAAAAGCTGGGCGCTGTCCTCGTGCGGCGTGGACAGCCTGCGGAGGCGACGGAATATGGACGTGTTCTCTGCCGCCATTTCGACGCGGTGATGACGCTGGAAGGAGAACTGACTGAGATCGTTCCGGGTCTTGGCGGCGCAGCACTGCACCCGGTCACGATCCCGGTCGCGGTCAATGCCGACAGTCTCGACGCCTGGTTTCTCGAAGCAATGGCGGCCTTCACGCGCGCGACCGGGCATCTGGTGGAAATCAAGGTGGATGATCAGGACCACACCGCCGAATGGCTCCGGCGCGGCGAGGTCATGGCGGCCATTACATCGGAGGAGAAGCCGGTGCAGGGCTGCAAGGTCCGCCCGCTTGGCGCGCTGGTCTATCGCGCCACTGCAAGCCCTGATTTCATGCAGCGGCATTTTCCCGATGGGGTGACGCGGGAGGCGCTGGCGAGTGCGCCAGCACTCTGCTTCAACCGCAAGGACCGGCTGCAGGATCTCTGGCTCGAGCAGTCTTTCGGCGGAAACATCGCCCGACCGGTCAATTGGGTGCCGTCGCCGCATGGCTTCGTCATTGCATGCCGGCTCGGCATCGGGTGGGGCTGCAACCCGGAAGCGCTTGTTGCGGACGACCTCAGAACCGGCGCCCTTGTCGAGCTGATGAAGGACAGCCCGCTGAATATTCCGCTCTACTGGCAGGCAAGCCGACTGTCGTCGCGCCTTCTCGAGAAGCTCGGTTCGGCAGTTCGCGAGGCAGCGTCAAGAAATCTCGCCTCATCATAAATCACGGCACGTTTGCTGAAGCGTCAAACGATGCAATTCGAACGCCGGGGCAGTCATTTACCAAGAAACCTTGAAGTCCTGCAGAACCCGGCCAATTCGGGTATTTTCAGAGCAATTCCCGATCGGGATTTAATTGCTGCTTGGGGCGCACACTATGGACAAGTCGTCACGCATGAACTGGATCGATACGGCCAAGGGCATATCGATCATTCTGGTTGTCATGATGTATGCTACCTACAACACCGGCGAATACACCGGCGAAGTCGGCTTCATGCACTATGTCATCAGCTTCGCGACGCCCTTCCGCATGCCGGAATTCTTCATGATTTCCGGGCTCTTCCTGTCGAATGTCATCTCACGGCCCTGGGCGCGCTACGCAGACCGCCGCGTCGTCCACTATTTCTATTTCTATGCCATCTGGGCCTTCATCATGCTGGCTTTGAAAGTTGGCATTTTCAGCGCCGATCCGATGCAGATGATGCATGAACTTGGCCTTGCCGTGATCGAGCCCTACGGTGTGCTTTGGTTCATCTACATGCTGGGTGTCTTCAGCGTGGTGGCAAAGCTCTTGTGGCAGTTCCGTGCGCCGCATTGGGTCGTCATTCCGCTGGGCGCCGCGCTCCACATGGCAGGCATCCAGTCGGTCAGCTACATAGTCACCCAGTTCTCGGCCTATTTCGTCTTCTTCTATCTCGGCTATGCGGCAGCGACGCTGGTCTTCCGTCTTGCCGCGTGGGTTGATGAAAACACCCGCGCCGGTATCCTTTTTTTGGCTGCCTGGGCGCTGGTCAACGGCTTCATGGTCTATTCGCCGGGCTTCGCCATCGAACCCGTGAAGACCGACATGGGCATGATCGCCGCGTTCCCGCCGGTGCATTTCGTGCTTGCCGTTGCAGGTTCGCTGGCGCTCTGCGTTGCAGGCGTGCTGCTCTCCAAGCTCACCGCCATGGAATGGCTGCGCTGGCTCGGCGAGCACTCGCTCGTTGTCTATCTGAGCTTCACCATTCCGATGTCCATCTTCCGCGGCATCGCGCTGAAATCCGGCCTGTTGACCGATACCGGCTATCTGAGCCTCGCGGTCCTGATTGTCTCGGTTGCCAGCCCGGTCCTGCTTTATGCGCTGATCAAGCGCTTCGGCAAGGGTGACTTCCTCTTCGAGCGCCCGCAGTGGGCGCACCTGCGCACCCAGACGCCGTCGGTCGTGCCGGGCGAATAGACGGCCAGACAATGACATACTTGCAATGAAAAGCCTCCCCGACGTCACAACCGGGGAGGCTTCTTTGTCAGGCGTTTTGGCGGCCTACTGCATGTTCACTTCGCTGCGCTCGCCGGCCTTGATCGTCACCGGCTTTTCGGCCTCCGGCTTGTCGCTTTCGTAGGTGACATGGATGACGTAATCGCCGGCGGGCAGCGTGTCCTGGAACGTCTCGCCGTAATTATACGAGATGATTTTACGTTTGCCCTCGATGTCCTTGGTCGCGGACATGATCTGGATCAGACGTCCACCCGGATTGTTGATCACGACCACACCGGCGTTCAGGTTCAGCGTCAATTCCTTCTGCTCGCCTGCCTTGATCGAGAAGGGTATTTCCGACGTCGCGGATCCAAGCTTGCCCACCAGAACCAGATCGCCGGTCGGCGTATCGATCTTTCCGGCGGGGCCATAGGCGCCGCCGAAGGTCTCGTGATTGCCTTCGATATCCTTCTTCGGGGAGACGACATCAAAGCGGATGTCGGCGTTGTTGACGGCCTCTCCACCCTCGGAATAGACGGCTTTTGCGAGGATGAGGCCGGTGCCGATAACAAGGTCGCGTTCGATCTTGTCGCCCGCTTTGACCGAAATGGTCTCCTCAACCTTGTTGCTGTCGAGCGATCCCGTCAGCTTCACATCGCCCGCCTTGACGAAGATATCGGTCTTGCCATAGCCGCCGTCGCTCTTGTCGCCGAAATAGGCATCGATCCGTGCATCGCGGTCGACATCGGTATCGGCAGGTCCGCGTTTGGGCGAGATCACGAGTTCGGCCGCATCGAAATTGATGACCGGCTTGGAGACATCGCTGGCCGTCACGTCGATCGGAATGGACTGTTCCATGCGGCCCAGTTCTGCAACGCCGATGTAGTGACCGGGCGGCACGCTGAACTTCTGCACCGCGCCATAGCCGTGGTCCAGTTGCTTGCCGCGCTCGCCATTGGCACCGGCTTCGAAGATCATCCAGTGGACGTTGTCGTTCTTGCCCATCGACGGCCCGCCAGCAGAGAGCGTTGCATCGGTGAGCACATTGAATTCGACCTTTTGGGGTTCGTCCTTCGGCGGGGCCGCAGGTGCCTCCTTCGGCGGCTCTGCAACTGTCTCCTTCAAGGCTGAGGCAAGCTGATCGGCGCTGGCTGCATCGTAATATTTGCCACCGGTGTTTTCAGCCAGGCAGGCGACCTGCTTGCCTTCATCTTTCGTGAGCCCGAAGCCGACCACGTTGACTGTGAAATCGACGCCCTTCTGCTTCAGTTCCGTCGCAAGCGCGCAAGGGTCACCACTGCAGGTCTCAAGCCCGTCGGTGATCAGGACGATGGTTGCCTTTTCCTCCGTGTACTTGAGTGCTTCCGCCGCCTGGCGCACCGAGTCTGTCAGCGGGGTCTTGCCCTTGGGCGAAATCTTTTTCGCGAAGGATAGTATGGTCGCAGCGCTGTTGCTGGATGGCGGCACTGCGAGTTCGATGTCGTTGCAGGCGTTCTTCTCGCGGTGGCCATAGACCATGAAGCCAAGCTCGGTGCTTTCCGGCACGGCTTTCAGCACCTTGCCGATCGCGTCGCGGGCAATTTCGATCTTGGCCTTGCCACCTATCTTGGCCCACATGGAGCCCGAGGCATCAAGGATGACGATTGTTCTATCTGCTGCCTCCACGCCCGAAGCAGCCATCGGCATCAAAAGGAACATGGCTGTCAGGCCTGCGACTGCAATTTTCAAAAATCGGTTCATGGGACCCTCCACAGGCGGACGCCGAATGCAACGGGCCGCCGCCATTCACGTGCACATTGGTGCGCTGATGGAATGACGTGCGGGCAGGGGAATTTATTTTTTTGACATCCACCTCCCATCTTTCAGCATTTGGTAACCAAGATCGGTAACCCTAATGCTCAGTTAAGGCGCTGTGTTTTTGGTGCCTGACAGTGTGCCGCGTAGCGTAACCCGTGAGTATTTTGATGTCCGCAGTTCTCTCGCTTGCCCAGGTCTCCGGCCGTCCGGAAAGCCGCAACTGGCTTAACACCATTATCAAGGGCGACTGCGTTGCAGCGCTTGAAGCGCTGCCGGACAAGTCCGTGGATGTGATCTTCGCCGACCCGCCGTATAACCTCCAGCTCGGCGGTGGCCTGACGCGTCCGGACCAGTCGAAGGTCGACGCCTGCGACGACCATTGGGACCAGTTCGCATCCTTCGAGGTCTATGACGCCTTCACTCGCGCCTGGCTGCTGGCCTGCCGCCGCGTGCTGAAACCCCATGGCACGATCTGGGTCATCGGATCCTACCACAACATTTTTCGCGTCGGCGCGACGATGCAGGATCTCAACTTCTGGATCCTAAACGACATCGTCTGGCGCAAGAGCAACCCCATGCCCAACTTCAAAGGCCGCCGGTTCCAGAATGCGCATGAGACGCTGATCTGGGCCTCGCGCGATCAGGATGCCAAGAGCTACACGTTCAACTACGAGGCCATGAAGGCCGCCAACGAAGATGTGCAGATGCGCTCTGACTGGCTGTTCCCGATCTGCAATGGCGGCGAACGGCTGAAGAATGCCGATGGCGACAAGGTGCACCCGACGCAGAAGCCGGAAGCACTGCTTGCGCGCATCATCATGTCCTCGACCAAGCCGGGCGACGTGATCCTCGATCCGTTCTTCGGCACGGGCACCACGGGTGCTGTTGCCAAGCGTCTCGGCCGCAACTTCGTCGGCATCGAGCGCGAGCAGGACTACATCGACGCTGCCGCCGAACGCATCGCATCGGTCGAGCCGCTCGGCAATGCCGAACTCACGGTCCTGACCGGCAAGAAGGCCGAGCCGCGCGTCGCCTTCGTATCGCTGATCGAGGCAGGGCTGCTGAAGCCCGGCGCGATCCTGACCGACTCCAAACGCCGCTGGAGCGCAATCGTGCGCGCTGACGGCACCCTGGCTTCGCAAGGCGAGGCCGGCTCCATTCATCGCCTCGGCGCGAAAGTGCAAGGCCTTGACGCATGCAACGGCTGGACTTTCTGGCACTACGAAGATGGGCGTTCCCTGCAGCCCATCGACGTGCTGCGTTCGTCCATCCGCGAAGAAATGGCAAAGGCCGGCTGATCCCTGCCAGCAGCCCTGCCATCCGAAATGCCCGGCTGACGGTTTTTGTACCTTCAGTCCCGAACGCCGGGTAGCGTAGCCCGGGGCCGTCGAAAGACGGCTCCGGGTACTTCGTTTTTGAGAGCATAATCCGACCGGAGTGAAACGAGCATCGACAAGATTATGCTTCAAACAAAAAGACTTAGAGCGCCACTCTGATTCAATCAGAGCTAACTGCGCTCTAGCGGGATGGCAAAAAGTGTGTGCGGTTCTTGCATGAAATCCCGCTCTAAATCATCATGATCCAAGGCCGCTGAAAAAGCTCCGCGCAAGACCGTTTTCCTATGGTCTGTGCCCAATGAATACAGGGCAGGGCATATCTCGTGGCGCAAGCTGAACTCTACCAACAGGCCCTCGCGGCCTTCCAGGGCGGCAATGCCGTTCTGGCTCTGGCCATGTGCGACCAGATCCTTGCCGTCGACCGGTCGAGCGCCGACGTCCTTCTTCTGGCCGCCACCATCATCGAGCAGAACGGCGACAAGCATAAGGCGGCCGGCCTCTACGCAGAGGCGCTTGGCCGGGCGCAGACCCGTCAGAAGGAAATCGCCTTTCGCGCGGCGCGACTGTTCGACCAGTCCAACGATCGCGGTCTCGCCTTGCGGGTCATGAAGGAGGCTGAAAGCCTCATCCCGCACGATCCCGACGTCTTGCAGGGCGTTTGCGGCCTTGCCCGTGAAACGGCCAGCTACGGTGTAGCCCGTGATGCGGCGCTGGAGCTTGCAGGCCTATGTCGCAACCATGACGACCGCCTGAGCGCCGGTATCATCCTCAACGGCCTCGGCTTTTTTGAAGAGGCCTTGCCGGTTCTCAAAGCCGATCTCGCAGACCGGCCTGATGATCGTCTGACATTGTCCGAACTGTTCTGGACAGCGGCCAATGTCGGCGACCTGTCTCTGGCAAGCGCATTGCAGGCGGAACTGGAACGTCTCTATGCCGCCGAAGGCGATGCCCCCGATATTCGCGAAAATGCATTCCGGGCGCTCATGTGGACCGGCGACGAGACACTGCTCGCCCGCTACGCGCGGCGCACCGCGGATGTCATGCTGCCACCCGTCGTGCCCTATCCCGGCTATGATACGGCCGTGGATGGCAAGGAACCCGGCATTATCCGTGTCGGCTACGTGTCCTGCGACTTCTACGACCATGCCACGATGGCGCTGCTTGCCGGTGTTCTGGAAGCCCATGACCGCGATCGCTTCGAAATCTTTGCCTTCTGCCACACCCCGCGCGAGCGCCGCGAGGATGCCATGCATGAACGCATGCTCGACACGGTGGATTTCTATATCGACATTCTCGAAAAGTCCGACGCCGAGGCTGCATCGACCATCCGCTCGCTTGGCATTGATGTTCTGGTCGATCTCAAGGGGTTCACGCAAGGCGCACGTCTCGGCATTTTCTGCCGCCGCCCGGCGCCGGTGCAGGTCAGCTGGCTGGGCTATCCGGGGAGTGTCACCGGAGCAGGCATCCAGTATGCGATCACTGACCATATCGTGACGCCGGATTCGAGCATTCCCTATTTTCAGGAAAAGCTGCTGCGTCTGCCCGGCTCCTACCAGTGCAATGACGCAAGCCGCAAACGTGTCAGCCGGACCGGGTCGCGATCGGATCATGGCCTGCCGGAAAACGCCGTCGTCTTCTGCTCGTTCAATCACGCTGCCAAGATCCGCAAACCTGTCTTTGAAGCCTGGATGCGTATCCTCGGGGCCGTCGGGAATTCCGTGCTCTGGCTCTATCCGATGGGCGAGATGGCGCGGGCCAATCTGCGAAAGGCGGCCGAGGCCGCGGGGATCGCGCCGGAGCGGCTCATCTTTGCGGACTTCGCACCCATGAACGACCATCTGGCGCGTCTGCCGCAGGCCGATCTTGCGCTCGATACAGGCCCCTGCAATGGCCATACAACGACGTCGGATGCGCTCTGGGCAGGCGTTCCGGTGCTGAGCTTCAAGGGAACGAGCTTTGCTGGCCGCGTGTCCGAGAGCATGCTGAATACCGTGGGCATGCGCGAACTGGTGGCAGACGATCTCGCCGGGTTCGAGGCCATGGCAATTGCGCTGGCGAATGATCCTGCGCGGCGGACCGACCTGCGCGCCCGTCTTGTCGCTGCGCGCGATGATGCGCCGCTCTTCGATACGGAAGAGTTGACCCGTCAGGTCGAGGCGCTGTTCGAGGCGGTTCTCACCGCCTCGACGCTGGAATAAAACTTAAAGCTGCTCGAGCATGGCGGTGGCCGACGAAACGGTCGCCTGGCCCGGATTGTCCTCGACGGCAACGAACTTAACGACGCCGTTGTCGACCAGCATCGAAAAGCGCGTGGAGCGCACGCCGAGACCGCCGGCGCTCAGGTCCTTCTCGAGGCCGGTTGCCTTGGCAAAGGATGCGTCCCAGTCGGCCAGGAAGCGGATCTTGCCCTCTGCGCCCGTGGCCTTGGCCCATGCGCCCATGACGTGATGGTCGTTGACCGATACGACGGCGATGTCGTCAACACCCTTGGCGAGAAGCGCATCGCGGTTTTCGAGATAGCCAGGCAGGTGGTTCAGCGAGCAGGTGGGCGTGAAGGCGCCAGGCACGCCGAAGACGACGACCTTTTTGCCTTCGAAGAATTCCTTGGATGAAACCTTTGCCGGGCCGTCCGGCGTGCGCTCCATCAGGGTGACATCCGGGATGGAATTGCCGGGTTCAATAGTCATGTCGTCTCTCCATGTTGTCGTTTCGAAGGTGCGGTTTGAAGCGCCTATAGTCGCTTTTGCGTCAACGGGCTTGGCCAGTCTAGGCCGATGGCGTCGGGTGTTTCTTGTCCGCTGCTACTCTTGCGGCGAAGGATATACGAATTCAAGCATATCCCGGATCTTTCAAGGGATTTTGACGGTCGTCTCCATCGCGCGCCCGGCGGCCTGAACCAGAATATCGATCGTCTTGCCTTTGAGAACGAGACTTTGCGAGCCGATGCCGGTCAGTGAAAAGATGGCCGTCTGACCCGAGGAGGAGACAAGAGAGGGTTTCGCCAGCGCCTCACCATCTGCCGTCGAGGCGATGACTATTGCGGAGGCGGCGTCGCTGCCGGGCGGAAGCAGGATGCTGACGTTGACGCTTTTCCCGTCCGCCGCAGGCTGGGTCTCGGTGATCTTGAAGTCAGTGCTTTCGCCCTCGGGCAATGAAGCAAGTGCTGCCTTGACCAGCGCCGTTTCGGCGGGTGTTGCCGTGTCGCCATCATCTAGCCTCAGCGAAAGCGACGTCTGGAAAGGCACGCAGATCTTGGCGCAGAGACCGACAAATATGTCGGCGGCAATCGTCGAACTTTCGTGCAGCTTCGGCTGGCGGAAGGTGAGTGGCAGGCGAACACCGGCATCATAGCCGAAATCCCTGAGATTGCCCGATTCAAACACCCGTGGCGGCGGAAAGTCCGTCGCGACCAGATCGGCATTGCCACCCGGTTTCACCATGATCTGGGGTGGGATGCCCCCGCTGCCGGGAACTTTCCAGTAGGTATGCCAGCCATCATCAGGAACAATTTCCAGAAAGCCGCGAATGATGCCGTCCGGCGATGCGCGCAGGGCGACCAGGCGCAATTTCCCACCCTCGGTACTGACCCAGGATGAGCTTGCGGCCAATGCCGGGCCCGATGCGGCGAGAAGGGCAAGAAGGAACGTAGTGAGTGAGTAGCGCATGCCCCTGAAATAGAGCCTCCACGATTTTGTTACCAGCCGAAACCATCAGGACGCCGATCAAAATCGGTTGATTGAAACTGATGCCTCGCCCTGTGACTCCACAAAAATAGTGGTCATGGAGCCTTTTCATTTCCAATTGAGTTGGTAGGCTGTCACCCATGATGAAGATGTTGGGCAAGGACACCAAGCGAGTGCAGGGTTTTCTTGACGGTCAATTCCTGATCGCCATGCCCTCCATGCTCGACCCGAATTTTGCTCGCGCCGTTGTCTACATCTGTGCCCATTCTGAAGATGGTGCCATGGGCTTTATCATCAACCGGGCTCAGGATGTGTCGTTTCTCGACGTGTTGCTGCACCTGAAGATCGCGTCTCAGGAAACGGTTGAGGATTTTCCGGATAGGATATCGGGCTTCCCGGTCCTCAGCGGTGGACCAGTCGACAACGGTCGCGGCTTTGTCCTGCATTCTGAGGACTATCACTGCAACTCGTCGATCCCGATTTCGGAAGACCTGTGCCTGAGCACCACGCAGGATATCATCCGTGCGATATCCGTCGGTCGGGGCCCGATGAAGGCCACCATGCTGCTGGGCTATGCCGGCTGGCGCGCCGGCCAGATCGAAAATGAGATTGCGCAGAACGCCTGGTTGACCTGCCCGGCGAGCGAGGCTCTGATCTTCGATCGCGATCTCGATACCAAGTATGATCGCGCCATGGCCCTGCTTGGCATTCGCGCGTCGAGCCTCTCGAGCGAGATCGGTCACGCCTGACCTAGAGCATTTCCAGCCGAAGCGTGATCGCTTCGGCGTCGGACAATGCGGCAAAAACAAGCAGATAGAGCATTGAAGGTGATCCCGAGATCACCGGAAATTCTCTGATCGTTGGTATTACACGCTGGCGTTTGCCGGTTCGTCGAGCTTTTCCTTGCCGACGAGTGGGAAGCGTTCCTTCAGGATGCGCTGGGCCATTTCGGCGGTGATCGGCGGGCCAAAGAGGTAGCTCTGGCCGTACGTGCAGCCGAGTTCGGCAAGCTTTGCCGCCATGGCGTCCGTTTCGATACCCTCTGCCACGACATCCATGCCCAGCTGGCGGATCATTGCGATCATCGAAACGAGCACGGTCCGGCCCTGCTTTTCGGTTGCCGTGACCAGCGAGCGGTCGATTTTGACCGTGTCGAAAGGTAGGCTCGTGATGTAGGAAATACCGGAATAGCCAGACCCGAAATCATCGAGCGCAAGCGAGAAACCCGCGTCCTTGAGGCGCGCCAGCACCATGCTGGACTGCTGCGGATTTTCCATCAGCACGCTTTCGGTCAACTCCAGCTTGATCTTGGCCGGATCGCACTGGGTCTTGGCGAGAATGGAGCGGAAGTCGTCATAGAGCCCGGCATTGATCAACTGGGCGCTCGACAGGTTGACCGAAACGAACACCGGCAGTTCGCCGTTGACGGCCTGCCATTGCATGTAGTCGGCGACCGCGCGCTCCAGTGCGAACAACCCCACCTGATTGATCAGTCCCGATGCTTCGGCAACCGGAATGAACTCTGCAGGCGAGATATCGCCCCGGCGCGGATGTTCCCAGCGCATCAAGGCCTCGAAGCCCGCAATGCGGCGGGTCGAGAGGTCGACGATGGGCTGGTAGACCATCGTGAGTTCCTTGCGCTCCAGCGCACGGCGCAGTTCGGTTTCGATCTGCAGGTTATCGCCGCTTTCGGTCCTGAAAGCCGGGCGGAACGGTTCAACGCGGCTGCCGCCCTCGCGCTTGGCGCGCAGCATGGCAAGTTCCGCATCATTGAGCAATCCGGGGCCGTCCTGCTGCTGGTCGAGCCATGAAGCAAGCCCGATCGATGCCGACAGGATGATTTCCTGCCCCGCGAAATCGATCGGCGTCGCAATGCTGCGCAGCACCGCGTCGGCAAAGTCGGCGATCTTCTGGGTTTCCGTTTCGGAAATGAAGACGATGCCGAAACGGTCGCCGGAGATGCGGGCAAGCGTGTCCTGCGACTTGACCAGCCGGCGCAGGCGCCGCGCCAGAACGATCAGGATATTGTCGCCGGCGGCGATGCCAAGCCGTTCATTGATCTGGCGAAAATCGTCAATGCCGACGGCCAGTATGGTGGGTGTGATCGGGTTCCGGTCGCTGGAAAGCTGGAGCAGCGCCTGCGTACGATCGATGAAGAGCTGCCGGTTCGGCAAGCCGGTCAGGTTGTCGTTCAGCGGATCATGCAGCAGCCGCTCGACGGCGTTGCGTTCCTCTGTGACGTCGATCAGCGTGCCGACGCAACGGATCACTTCGCCGGTGGCGCCGACGACCGGGCGCGCACGCACGGCCAGCCAATGGTAATGACCATCTTGAGCCCGCACGCGGAATTCGTGGTTCAGCTTGCCCTTTCGATGCTCCAGCATCATGTCCATCGTCGCCCGGAAACGGTCGCGATCATCGGGATGGAGATTGGGCAGCCAGTTGCGGACCTGACCGTGCATCGTGCCCGGCTGGAGACCGAGTTTCACCGAGATGTCGGGAATGGTCACAATGCGGTCACGCGCCACATCCCAGTCCCAGATGATGTCGCCGGAGCCGGTCAGCGCCATGGCCTGGCGTTCGAGATCCGAGAAGAGGCCATTCTGGAAACTGCCGCCCGAAAAGGCGTGCTGCATCACCGTGAAGCCGATCATCAGAACGATGAGCACCAGACCACCGCCGAGCGCCGGCTGGACGATGTCGTTGTCGAGCCTGCCGACGACGGTCATCCATGCCGCGACCAGCCACGCGACCAGCAGCGCCCATGATGGCACCAGCAGAATGGCGCGGTCATAGCGCTTGAGGCCGAGGAACAGGATCAGGCCCACGCCGACGACAGCCGTCAGCGCAAAGGAAAGGCGCGCAATGCCCGAGGCGATCGATGGATCGTAGGTTGCCGCACCCGCAAGAAGCAGAAGCCCCGTCATCCACGCAAGGGTCGCGTAAACGAGGTTTGTGTGCCAGCGGTTGAGGTTGAGGTAGGAGAAGAGGAACAGCACGAGGCTTGCCGCCATGCCGACCTCGGTGGCCGCTCGCCATATTCGTTCATCGCCCGACGAGATGCTGACGAGCTTTTCCAGAAAGCCGAAGTCGACGCTGACATAGCCGAGAACCGCCCAGGCCAGTGCCGCAGCGGCAGGCAGCATGGCAGTGCCCTTGACCACGAAGAGGATGGTCAGGATCAGTGCGAGCAGACCGGCAATACCGAGCACGATGCCACGATAAAGCGTGAAGGCGTTGACCGTGTCCTTGTAGGCTTCAGGTTCCCAGAGATAGAGCTGCGGCAGCTCGGGCGTCGACAGTTCGGCAACGAAGGTGACAACCGCGCCTGGGTTCAGCGTGATGGAAAACACATCCGCCTCGCTGTTGGGCACACGCTCCAGCGCAAAACCCTCCGATGGCGTGATGGAAATGATGCGCTGCGATCCGAGATCCGGCCAGAACAGGCGCGAGTTCACAAGCCGGAAATGCGGGGCGACGATCACGCGCTCCAGCTGCTCGTCGGACACGTTTGCCAAAGCAAAGACCGCCCAGTCGCCCTGGTGCTTGTCATCTGTCGAGCGCACTTCGATACGTCGCACGATGCCGTCGGCGCCTGCCGCAGTCGACAACTGAAAGACATTGCCCTGGTTCAGATAGATTTCGGTCGTCTTGGTAAGGTCGAGCGCGGTGTCCTCGCGCGAAATCTTCACAGGCTCTGCCGCCTGGGCGATGGAGATGCCAAGAAGCGTCGAGATGGTCAGAAGGAGAAAGGCAATCGCGGTGCGCATCGGCAGGTCAGACCGAATGTGTCGCGCGGTAAAGGCCATGATCATCAAGCACTTCTTTTCCCAAGGCGTCGGAAGCAAGGCGCGAGAGAAGCAGGTGGTCGCGCCATTGACCGTCAATTTTCAAATATTCGCGCAGGTATCCCTCGCGCCTAAAGCCGGAGCTCTCAAGCAGGCCGATGCTACGCTCGTTCTCCGGGATACAGGCTGCTTCGATCCGGTGCAACTGAAGCCGGTCAAAGATGTAGCTCACTGTCAGCCTCAATGCGGCTTTCATGTGGCCCCGGCCGGCATAGCGCTCGCCCATCCAGTATCCGACCATGCACGATTGCGCAGCGCCACGGCGAATATTCCCGATGGTAATGCCGCCCATCAGCCGGTCGTCGCGGTTGAGGATGAAGAAGGAGATGGCAGTTCCCGCCGAATGTTCCTGCTCGTAGCGGTTCACCCGCGCCCGGAAGGAACGCTCCGTCAGGTCGTCGGCATGCCAGGAAGGCTCCCACGGCTGCAAGAACGCGCGGCTTTCGCGGCGCAGGGTTCGCCATTCCGTGAAATCCGAGTATCGCGGCAAGCGCAGCACGCGCTCATTGTCATGAAGGCGTAGCGCACCGGAGTGACGAGTCAAAAATCGGAACATCGATCCTTGCATCTCTTTTCCCCAGCCGCGCCCGGCGCGATATCAGGCGCTCTTTTGTCGTGCAACGCCGCGCGTGAGCGACGCGGTGATGTCCGACAGGGGCGCAAGCGTGTCCAACGGACCGATGGCCGAAAGTGTCGGCCGGGTGTCGAAGAACAGGCGGCCAGCGAGATCCGTCAGTCGCTCGGTCGTGATGCCGGAAAGGCGTTCCATCAGCTCGCTGTTGGAGATCGGCCGACCATAGAGCATCATCTGCCGGGCGATCTGACCGGCGCGTGCGGCCGGGCTTTCCTGGCCCATCATCAGCTGGGCGCGGATCTGCGCACGAGCCCGATCGATTTCTTCCTGGCGGATATCCTGCGAAGCCTTGCGCAACTCGTCGACAATGACCGGCACCAGCTCCCGCATGTCCTCAGCCCCCGTGGCCGCATGGATGCCGAAAATGCCGGTGTCCGAAAAGCCCCAATGGAAGGCGTAGACCGAATAGCAGAGGCCGCGGATTTCCCGCACTTCCTGGAAGAGGCGCGATGACATGCCGCCGCCCAGAATGTTTGCCAGCACCTGCGAGGCGTAGAAGTCCCGCGCGTGGTAGGCGCGACCTTCAAAACCGAGCAGGATTTGCGCATCCTGCAGATCGCGCGTCTCGCGATATTCGCCGCCGGTATAGCGTGCCGTGTCCTGCACCGGCGCCACAACGGGCTTGCGCGGCACGGAGGCAAATCGTTCTTCGGCCTGCTTGACGATCGTGTCGTGATCCACTGCGCCGGCAGCGACGACGAACATGCGATCGGTCGTATAGTTGCGCGCGAGATAGGCGCGAATTTCATCCGGGGTGAATGACTGGACGGTGTCCGGAGTGCCAAGGATTGCGCGCCCGATCGTCTGGTCGCGGAAGGCGGTTTCGGCAAAGCGGTCGAAGACCACGTCGTCCGGCGTGTCGCTCGCGGCACCGATTTCCTGCAGGATCACGTGCTTTTCGCGTTCGAGCTCTTCCTCGTCGAAGCTGGATTCAGTCAGGATATCGGCGAGAATGTCGAGGCCGAGCGGCGCATCGTCACGAAGCACGCGCGCATAATAGGATGTCGTCTCGGTGGACGTTGCGGCGTTCACTTCGCCGCCGACATTTTCGATTTCTTCGGCGATCTGGCGCGCGGTCCGCCGCGCTGTGCCCTTGAACGCCATATGCTCGAGCAGATGGGCGATGCCATGTTCCTGCGGCGTTTCATTGCGCGATCCGGATTTGACCCACACACCGAGCGCCACGCTTTCAAGATGTGGCATGTGTTCGGTAACAACCGTCAACCCGGAAGAAAGCTCTGTGCTTTGCACTGTCATGACTACACTTTCCGGCGCTTACTCCGTCGCGATCCTCGCCTTGCCGGCGATGAAATTCTCCACGTCGGTCAGCTCGGATGGCAGGACATCGAAGCGCTCCTCCCTGTCCATCAAGCCAGAAAGCCACGCCGGAAGCGCCGGGTCAATACCGGATGCATCTTTTACTGCAGCCGGGAACTTTGCCGGATGTGCTGTCGAGAGCACGACCATCGGTGCGTCGGCCCTTGCATTGCGCTGAGCGGCGTGGATTGCAACAGCCGTATGCGGATCAAGCAGATAGCCGGTTTCCTTGAGCGTGTTCCTGATCGCCTTGCGCACGTCACTTTCCGATGCGCGGGCCGCCTTGAAGTTTTTGCGGATCGCTTTCAGAGTGCCTTCCTGCAATTCGAAAGCGCCGGATTGCTTGAGCCCGTTCATCGCATTGAGAACTTCGCCGGTATCGCGCCCGGAGGCCTCGAAGATCAGGCGCTCGAAATTCGACGAGATCTGGATGTCCATCGAGGGCGAGGTCGTCGCCTTGACGTTGCGCATCTCGTAACGCCCGGTTTTCAGCGTGCGGGCCAGGATATCGTTTTCGTTCGTCCCGATCACCAGCTTGCCGACGGGCAGGCCCATCTTCATCGCAACATAGGCTGCAAAGATATCGCCGAAATTCCCGGTCGGCACCGTAAACGAGACCTTGCGGTCAGGCGCCCCCAGCGCAACGGCCGAGGTGAAATAATAGACGGTCTGGGCCATGATGCGCGCCCAGTTAATCGAGTTCACGCCGGAAAGCTTGATGCGATCGCGGAACTTCGTGTCGTTGAACATCGCCTTAACGAGGTTCTGGCAGTCGTCGAAATTGCCCTTGATGGCCATGGCGTGCGCGTTGGACGCCGTGTTGGTCGTCATCTGCCGCTGCTGCACGGGCGAGACCTTGCCTTCCGGGAAGAGCACGAAGATATCGGTCCGTTCGCGGCCCGCAAAGGCATCGATCGCTGCACCACCGGTGTCGCCTGAGGTTGCAGCTGCAATGGTTGCCCGCTCGCCACGCACAGTCAGCACATGGTCCATCAGCCGGCCGAGCAGCTGCATGGCGACATCCTTGAATGCCAGCGTCGGGCCGTGAAAGAGTTCCAGCACGAAGGTGTTGGCGTCGAGCTGCACAAGCGGTGTCACGGCCGGATGGCGGAACGTGGCATAGGCCTCGTCGATCATCGTCCGCAGGTCGGACTTGCTGATTTCGCCGCCAACAAAGGGCGTGATGACGGCTTCGGCAATGTCCTGATAGGACTTGCCCCGAAGGCCGCGGATTTCCTTTTTCGAGAAGGACGGCCATTCTTCCGGGACATAGAGGCCGCCGTCACTTGCAAGGCCCGTCAGCAGCGCATCACAGAAACCGAGAACCGGAGCCTTGCCGCGTGTCGAGATGTACTTCACTTGCCTGTCCTTCATGCTTGTCCGTGTCATGCCTGGACGTCGTCTCGGGTTTCTGAAACCCGGCGTCCAGCTTAGCCGGAAGCTGCTATAGACGGTTTTTGCCGCAAATGAAAACCGCAGCAGCCCCGTTTATGCAATTTCTGCGACATCAGGCATTTCGGGCGTTGGAAGAGCTTGCAAGCACGCGAGGCGGTGGGTTGCGTCACAGAATACTTCCATTTCTGTCAAACTCGGTCTAAATCAACGTTCATGTTTTGGGAGAGGCGCGGGGATATGCGCCTTTTCATACTGGATACGGCTGGCGTAAAGGTGTCACATGACGGTGCTTGGTACAGTTTCGAAGGGTCTCGTGGTGGCTTGCCTGATCGGCCTTCTCAGCTCCTGCAATTCCACGGATACGAAGGGTCTTCTGGGCATCGGCGGCGACAAGTCCGCCGCTGCAGCACCGGCGCCCACGCCGTCTGCGTCCCAGGGCGCGGTCGTGCAGGGCAACTGCCCGATCATCGTCCTTCGTGACGGTACGGAGTTCCACGATGGTTATGCGGCCGGTGCAAAGGCCTTGCCGGACGGTACGAAGGACCAGTCGAAGCTGATCTATCGCGCCTCGATCGCCTCCACCACGCGCCAGTGCGTGATCACCGCCGATGGCATGGTCATCACGGTGCAGGCCGCAGGTCGCATGGTCCTGGGCCCGGCTGGCGGCAAGGGCACGGTCAAGCTTCCTGTGCGCGTCGCGGTCACGGATGGTGATCAGGTGCTGTATTCCGAACTCACGCAGTTCGAAACGCCGCTGCCTTCCGGCGAGCCGGCAACCCAGTTCGTCTTCACCAAGAACGACGTCAAGATCCCGGGCGGTGCTGGCGACACCGCCAAGATTTTCATCGGCTTCGATGAAGGCCCGGACACGTCGAAGAAGAAAAGCAAGAAGTGAACCGACTAGGCTCTGTCGGGTTTCCATAGGAACCCGCAATGTCAATGGTGGCAAGTGCATCGGCTTGAAACGCCGATGTCATTGTCCGCTTGCAAAAGTCATTTTGAAATCAGGATTTTCGTGCCTGCCGCATTGGGAAAATGCGCAACTGCCGTTCGTTGATGGCCGTTGCAAAGGCGTCGGAGATCAACAAACTGTGTCGATATCGTCGCTCTCTCCAGGCGTGCGGGCCATCCAGGGCTGCCGCGCTGAAAGCGATGTTCCGTGGTCCTTTGTCGTATGAGTTGTACGAGAAGTACATATTATCACGACCTGTGGAGAGCGGATTTGGCTTCACGTCGGACTGATCATCAATGACACTGTCTTTGGTGGCATGGACATTGAGAATATAGCGAGGTGCCGCATCCGGTCTGTTGTCGATACTGAGTGACAAGAATTGATGACATCCAGGGTCCAGCTCCTCCATCAACAACCGCAGATTTTCAGAAACGATCATTGCTCCGCTACGCGTGCCAAATATATCCCGCAACGGGGCTTTACCCTTCTTATGCAGAATAAGATGTTCCTGCGTTTCATTCGGAGCAAGTAACTGCCCACCTGCTATGAACAAGCCGGAGATATCCGCGCGGCGATGCATATCGGGAACTTTTTTCAAAATCGGTCCAATCCCCGATAATGAAATGCGTAGCATTGACTGTTTTTTCTACTACATAAACCATCGATACACCTCAAATTGCAGCGGCGCTGGCCGTGTTACGGACGCCGAGGCTTTATGCGACTTCGCATTCTCGCGGCCCTTCAAGGTCGTCGGGTCATCATCGGCTCCCGGTTCCAAAAAACTTTGACTTAGTAATAATATAACCAATTGGGGCTTCGGAATCTGGTCGTAGCCGACCTGGTGGATCACGAGGAAATACTTCCGGTCCATTCCAAGTTTTGATCCAAGGCAACCGTTGAGTGAGGACCTGGGTCACTGGATCAGTCGTGATTTCAATCTCAAGACCCACGAATTGGACACCATAGAAAGAGGCGCCCATATCTGAGGGATTAACTTCAAAGATCGTCTTCGGCTGGCTTTCATCCCGGAATGCGACAATAGCCGGCATATGCGCGTGATATTTAAATGGCAGGCGTCCAGTCGCATGTTGAATCCGCGCGAGGTCGGCATCCTTGAGGCTTCCGACGCTGCTTTCAACGCCGATCGTAGTCAGAATACCCGGTTCGTAAATCTCTGAAAGTGAGCCGTCGGTATTGCGCCAGCAAGGCAAAACGAAAAACGTCCCGCGCCCTTGGGGCAGATCGAAAATCAGGGCCTCGCCATAAAGCCGGGTTGCGCCGCCCATGCCGGTGAGGCTGCCCTTGATGCGCGTGTAGTTCACCTGCATGACGGTGGAGGCCTGATAGGGAGTGGCATCGACCCATACTTTCGCAATCACCCTGAACCTTACAGATACCGCCTCTCCGTCCTGGCAGGATGCGAGTGGCAACGCCAGAAGCGACGCCAGCAGGCTGCGGCGCGTTATCGAACCAGGGTGATGCCCAGACTTCGGCTCCGGCATGTTGGCGGGCTTTTCCAAGATGGGCGGCATTGAGGACCTCACGATAGTGCTGCGCAGATGTCATTCAGACGAAGCTGTTTTCAGTGAGACGCTGCGATGTCTCTGCTCTTCAAGGTGGCCGTGCGCATCATCGGCTCCCGTTTCCAAAGAAATTTGATTGCGTTATGACGTTGACAATCGGCAATTCGCGGGCAGGACGTCTGTCCCCTGGCGGAGGACGATCGAATATCTTGGCGTTGTTGGGCTGGTTCAGCCAAGGCAGGCGTTGTCTTAGGCGATCAGTTACCGGGTCAGTGGTTATCTCGATGTCGAAGCCCACAAGGTTCACATTAGGGAATATTGCGCTGAGCCTGTCCGGGGTGATTTCAAAGATCGAATTTGGCCTGGTTGGGTCGGTAAAACCGACCATAGTGGGGTACCGGCCATAAAAGTTGAGTGCTTTTAGACCTTTTGCAGATTTCAAAACCTCAAGGTCCTCGTTCTTCAAGCTTCCGACGCCTCGATCTATTCCGAACGTCTTCAAGATGGCTTCTGGAAAGAACTCGCGAAGCGAGCCGCTTGGAGAACGTAAATAAGGCAAAACGAAAAACGTCCCGCGCCCTTGGGGCAGATCGAAAATCAGGGCCTCGCCATAGAGGCGGGTTGCGCCACCCGTGCCGGTGAGGCTGCCCTTGATGCGCGTGTAGTTCACCTGCATGACGGTAGAGGCCTGATAGGGAATGGCGTCGACCCATACCTTTGCAATCACCCTGAACCTGACAGATACGGCCTCGCCGTCCCGGCAGGATGCGAGTGGCAACGCCAGAAACGACGCGAGCAAGCTGCGGCGCGTCATAGCAAAATTCGGATGTTTGCTCTTCTGCTCAGTCACGCGGATAAATTTCCTTGGCATATCGCCGAAGACTCAATTCATGGTCGCAAACCGTGCGCTTTCCGCGCCTGCCGCATCGATGCTTTCACCAACTTCTTAAAGACCCCCTTATCCAGAAGCTCTAAAGCGATTGGTTGTGTCTTTATACTGTTGCGCTCTCAGATTTTACCACGGCGGAAATGTTTTCTGCGGGCGAGGGCATCGGCTGGCATGCTCTGAGCGCATTCGCAATAGCCACGCGAATATGCAAAGATTGAAATATGCTCTGTCGTTCAACGAAATGCAAAGAAGCGCAATCGCATTATACGGCCCCTCACTGATCTCGACTCTTTTGCCTTTTCAAAACGCGGTGAATCTGAATCTCTGGTTCAAACGGGAGG